>ERZ506769.1625-NODE-1625-length-10677-cov-3.726040_pt1 | contig 10677 bp, 10 predicted proteins | sample MGYA00513039_ERZ506769 | MGnify/ENA metagenome assembly ERZ506769 | reverse complement strand
GTTGGAGACTGCAGCGGTGAGAGAACAGCAGATATCTCAGCAGCAATCCGCAGCGGATATCAGGCTGGAAATGAAATCTGAGAATTTTTAAATTTTATTCAGTGAGAAAATAAGTAAAATACAGGGTGATGCTGTAAACAGAAAATCTGTAGACAGTATCACCCTGTTTCAGTTATAATAAAATAAAATTTTTGTTATAAAAAATGATAATGGAGCAAGACTATGATAAACAAAGAACTATTTTATAAAGTAACATTAATTGATTGTAACGGAAAAGAATTGGAAGTTGCTAAATTTCTGCAGATTTTAACAGGAATGGAAAAAACAGAAACAAGAAGAATTGTAGCAAGTTTGCCGTGTGTTTTGTATGAAGAGCTTGACGGAGAGGCGTGTTCTTATATTGAGGAGGCACTGGATTTCTATACAGCAAAATATAAGTTTGAACCAGTCGGTGATGAAAAAGAAGTGTATGAAGTAGATCCATCGGTGTACCCTTCAAAACAGGTGATCGCGCTTGGAAGTATGGTTGATTACATTGGAAAGAGGTCAGAGTTTGTAAGCATCGCGAGAAAATATGACTTCCCGAAGAATGTGAGCCTGAATGATACGCCATTCTTAGTAAAAGATGGTTTGGTAGAAGAACAGGCAGTGAACCTGCGGCAGGATCTTCGCAATATGGGAATGTTTGCGCTGATTATGAGAAGTGGGGCAGAAGTCCAGCAGGTGAAGAAGAGGGGATTTTTAGCAGGGGTGTTTGCACGTTGAGATGAATAAAAGGGTTGTTTGATACAGACAGCTGTGAGTAGTGATTATATAGCCGATTTCTTACAGAAAATTCAATTGGATTTTATTGACACTTTTGCTGAGAAGGACTACAATATCTTTAGATTGTTAATTTAATAACATACAAATAAGGAGTTTAGGAGGCAGACAAAAATGGCAAATATTTTATGTAGTCCAAGCAAATATGTTCAAGGTGCAGGTGAGATGAAAAAGCTGGGTGAATATGCTCAGAAGTATGGTAAAAAAGCACTTGTACTGATCACAGAGTCGGGGTATAAACGTATTGAAGACGTTCTCAAAGTTGGATTTGAAGGATATGATATTGAACCAGTGTATGAGTATTTCAACAGAGAATGTAGCAAGACAGAAATTAATCGTTTGGTAGCCGTTATGAATGAAAAGGGCTGTGATGTTGTTATTGGTATTGGCGGAGGAAAGATCCTTGATACTGCGAAAGCAGTTGCTTATTACAAAGAAGTGCCGGTACTGATCTGTCCGACAATTGCATCTACAGATGCGCCATGCAGTGCACTTTCTGTTATTTATACTGATGAAGGCGTATTCGAAGAATACTTATTCCTCCCAGCTAATCCAAACATGGTTCTGATGGACACAGAAATCATTGCAAAATCACCAGTCAGACTGACAGTTTCCGGAATGGGTGATGCACTTGCAACTTATTTTGAAGCAAGAGCCTGTCAGGCTAGCGAAGCAACAACTTGTGCTGGTGGAAATGTTACTATGGCAGCGATGTCACTCGCAAAACTGTGCTTTGATACATTGATGAATGAAGGTGTGAAGGCAAAACTTGCTTTGGAAGCAGGAGCCTGCACAAAAGCTGTTGAGAAGGTAATTGAAGCTAATACATTGCTTAGTGGAATCGGATTTGAGAGTGGCGGTCTTGCAGGAGCACATGCAATCCATAATGGATTCACAGTTTTGGACGAGTGTCATCATATGTATCATGGAGAGAAAGTTGCATTTGGAACAATCACACAGCTTGTTCTGGAAGACATTCCGGCAGAAGAACTGGAAGACATTATAGATTGGTGCATTGAACTGGGACTTCCTGTTACATTAAAAGAACTTGGTATTACAGAAGTGACAGACGAGAAGCTTATGGCAGTTGCGACAGCAGCCTGTGCAGAGAATGATACACTTCATAACATGCCATTTGAGGTGACACCTGAGACTGTATGCGCAGCAATTAAGGCAGCAGATGCTTACGGAAGATATTTCCTGGGAGAATAGAATATGGGAAATAGGACACCATTTCGTTAAAATAGAAAAATCAATTTGACAAACTGATTTTCTGTGGTATAATTTTCATGCTGTGAAAAACAGCCGACAGTTCATTTGTACCTTCCTGTCGAAAAACAAAACCAGGGCTAGTTAAAAAGATTCTAGGCTCTGCGTGCAAAGAAGTACGCAGAGCTTTTTATATTCAGGAAATACTTTCCCATATATATAAAACGCTCCGCTTAGGATACACAGCTCTTAAAAGGTACATACATTTCACATACAGGAGAGTTGAAATATGTATTATTTGCAAACAAAAGCCAGTTTTGACGCAGCACATTTTCTCTGGAAATACGAGGGAAAATGCAGAAATATCCACGGACATCGTTGGAATATTGTCGCAAAAATCAAAAGTCAAGAGTTGGAGCAAGAAGGACAGACACGGGGAATGGTAGTGGATTTTGGTAATCTGAAAAAGGATCTGAAAAAGCTTTGTGATTCCTTTGACCATAGTCTGATTTACGAAGTGGGATCTCTGAAAGCAGAAACAGTAGCTGCGCTTCAGAATGAGGACTTTCATTTGGAGAAAGTTTCCTTTCGTCCAACGGCAGAAAATTTCGCATATTATTTCTACAAGGAATTAACGGAATTGGGATATGAGGTTCATTGTGTGGAAGTATATGAGACACCGAATAATTGCGCGGTTTATGAGGAAGAGTAGATGAAAGTAGTAGAAAAATTCACCAGTATTAATGGGGAAGGCACACGGGCAGGAGAATTGGCAGTCTTTGTTCGTTTCAAAGGATGCAATCTGCGATGCAGTTATTGTGATACTATGTGGGCAAATGAACCTGATTGCCAATATAAAGAGGAAACTCCGGAAGAGATTTTAAATTATGTTTTAGGAACCGGTATTCGCAACGTGACACTTACAGGTGGAGAACCGTTGCTGCAAAAAGACATCAGAGAATTGATCCACCTTCTTTTACAAGCCGGTTTACAAGTCGAAATTGAGACAAATGGCGCAGTTGATTTATCTGCATTTTGTGAAGAACGACCGGTATTTACAATGGATTATAAGTTACCGTCAAGCGGGTGCGAAGAATATATGATAACAGAGAATATGGAACTGCTAGGAAAAGATGATACTGTAAAATTTGTGTGCGGCAGCCAGGAGGATCTGTTAAAAGCATTGGACGTGATTCAGACTTATGATCTGACAAACAGGTGTCATGTGTATCTTAGTCCTGTTTTTGGATCCATAGAACCAGTGCAGATTGTAGAATTTATGCTGAAACATCGGTTGAATGGTGTGCGTCTGCAGATTCAGATGCATAAAGTAATCTGGGATCCAAATGAACGGGGCGTATAAATAAGTAGTGAGGTGATGGAGATGAAAGCATTAGTTCTCTTTAGTGGAGGAATTGATTCAACAACGGCATTAGGACTGGCAATCAAAAAGTACGGGAAAGAGCAGGTGATTGCACTCTCGGTTTCCTATGGACAGAAGCACGATAAAGAAATCAGGGCTGCAATAGCAGTTGCCGAATATTATGGCGTGGAGCATCTGTTCCTGGATTTAAGCAAGATATTTCAATATAGCAACTGTTCACTGCTTCAACAGTCCACGGAAGAAATTCCGGAGGAGAGTTACGCAGAGCAGATTTCAAAAACAAATGGCGATAAGCCTGTAAGCACATATGTACCGTTCCGAAACGGGTTATTTCTTTCTTCGGCAGCAAGTATCGCACTGAGTAAGGAATGTGGAGTGATTTATTATGGAGCTCATGCAGATGATTCTGCCGGTTTTGCTTATCCGGATTGTTCACCGGTATTCAATCAGGCGATGAATGAAGCAATCTGGGAAGGCTCCGGACATCAACTGAAAATAGAAGCTCCTTTTGTAAATGTATCCAAAGCCGAAGTAGTACGGATTGGATTAGAACTGGGAGTTCCGTATGAATTGACATGGTCCTGTTACGAAGGTGGAGAGAAGCCTTGTGGAAAATGCGGAACATGCATTGATCGCGCAGCAGCATTTCAGGCGAATCACGTAGAAGACCCTGCGTTGAGATAGAGGAGGAAGCAATGAGAGAAAAAGAAAATTTAACATTATTGGGAAATCAGCAAACAGAATACCGTATGGATTATGATCCGTCTGTATTGGAGGCATTTCAGAATAAACATCCTGAAAACGATTACTTCGTCAAGTTCAACTGCCCGGAATTCACAAGTCTGTGCCCAATCACCGGACAGCCAGATTTTGCAACAATCACGATTTCCTATGTTCCGGACGAACGTCTTGTGGAGAGTAAATCCTTGAAATTGTATTTGTTCTCATTCCGAAACCATGGAGATTTTCATGAAGATGTGATCAATATAATTATGAAAGATCTTGTTAAGCTTCTTGAACCAAAATATATAGAAGTCTGGGGAAAATTCCTTCCACGTGGAGGTTTGTCCATCGATCCGTATTGTAATTATGGAAAGCCAGGTACCAACTGGGAGCAGGTTGCATGGAATCGTATGAGTAATCATGATATGTTTCCGGAGAAAATTGATAATCGTTAAGATAACGGAGCAAATGCGAAGGCAAAAGCTAATGCCGCACAGGGATTACCAGAATTGATTGAAATTGCAGCCGGAAAGAAATTTACTGAAAATTATAAAGAAAAACATACTATAGATGCAATGTATGGCTGGTATCGTTATGAGTCAAGATTTGCTTTGCCAGTGTTTAATGAAGTTGGGGAAATTGAAAGATATAATGTTTTTAATGTAATAATGGTTATTCGACATGCAAAAGATGGTAAAATGTATCTGTATGATATAATGAACATAAAAAAAGAAACGAGCACCCTTTTCCAGTCCGAAGACATTACTCAGTAAAAAACCCATTTCTTAGCTACGATTGTACCCCCATAGTAGCAAAAAGTCAATAAAAAGAAACGAATATATTTTGGAAATCATTTCACAATTAAATAATCTACCCATTCTAATCCATGCACTTTATTTCCACAGATAAACGTATGTATGATATAATTTGAGTTAGTACGTTAAATGATATTGTTGAAGTTATAAACGATTACAGTGGAGGTGATTCAGATGGCAGTAAAAGCTAATCACGATATTTCTTCAGGCTTAGATACGGCTTTTATTAATTTAGCAATCAACTCAAATTTGGCATATAGGCCTGAGTTTGTTTCTAATGACTATACGCAGGGGAAAAAAGTATCTGTTGCAATTGAGCGAGAGCTTCGCCATTGTGATGCTTTTTATATTAGCGTGGCATTTATTACCGAAGGTGGACTGGCACCGTTAAAGCAGGTACTTGCTGAATTACGCGATAAAGGTATACCGGGAAAGATATTAACGACAAGTTATCTGACATTTACAGAACCGAAAGCATTAAAAACTTTAGCGGATCTATCGAATGTTGAAGTGCGAGTATATGATTCTACAGATGAAGGTGCATCTGGGTTTCATACGAAAGGATATATTTTTAAAGAAGAAGAGATTTACCGTTTTATCGTAGGAAGTTCCAATATGACAGCGTCTGCATTTTCAGTGAATAAAGAGTGGAATACGAAACTCGTTTCAACTTCTGATGGTGAACTACTGAAGCAAATGATGACGGAATTTAATGCTCTTTGGAATAATGAGCACACATATGCAGTAGAAGATTTTATCGAGGATTATGAAGTAAGATACAAACTTATAAAAGAACAGAAGAAGAATGCTGCTAAAGAGCAAATGGTTGATCTTCAAGCATATAAGTTACAGCCGAATAAAATGCAGGCACGCTTTGTAAGCAATTTTCGTAAATTATTAGAGAGCAATGAACACAGAGGACTTTTGGTCAGTTCATGTGGTAGCGGAAAAACCTATGCATCTGCCTTTGCACTTAGAGAAACAAAACAGAAAAAAGTGTTGTTTTTGGTGCATAGAGAACAAATTGCAAAACAAGCTTTGAAGAGTTATAAGCGTGTGTTTGGTAGTAATAGAACTTACGGATTATTATCTGGTACAGAAAAGAATTTTGCACAGGATTATATTTTTTCTACGATGCAAACAATGGCTAAAGCTGAGATTATGCAGAAATTTTCACCGGACCATTTTGATACAATCGTAGTTGATGAAGTGCATAGGGCCGGTGCAAATAGTTATCAGAAAATCATGAGTTATTTCAAGCCTAATTTTTATCTGGGCATGACCGCATCTCCGGAACGTATGGACGGATTTGATATATTTGCATTGTTTGATCATAATATTGCATATGAAATTCGACTCCAACAAGCATTAGAGCAGAATCTTTCCATTATTATGGAATTACCGATCTGATTATTGACGGCGAGACGATTAATGAAAAAGAGGACTTTAATCAATTAACCTGTTCTGCAAGAGTAGACCATATCTTAAAGCAAGCAAATTATTATGGTTATAATGGAGATCGAGTAAAAGGGTTGATTTTTGTAAGCCGCAAGGATGAGGGAAAAGAATTGTCCAGACTTTTTAATGAACGTGGATTGCGTACATTATTTTTGTCTGGAGATGATTCTCAGGAAAAACGTGAGAGTGCTATTGAACGTTTGGAGCAGGATGACTATGAGGGCGGATTAGATTACATTTTTTCTGTAGATATTATGAATGAGGGTATTGATGCACCACGTGTAAACCAAGTAATTATGCTTCGTCCGACACAGTCACCGGTAATATTTGTTCAGCAGTTGGGGCGTGGACTTAGAAAAGCTGATAATAAAGAATACGTTGTAATATTGGATTTTATTGGTAATTACACGAATAATTTTATGATTCCAATTGCTTTGTCGGGTGACCGCAGTTACAATAAAGATTCCATTCGTAGATATGTATCAGAAGGTACGCGCGTGATTCCTGGAGAATCTACAATTCATTTTGACGCGATTTCCAGAGAACGCATCTACCATTCTATAGATCAGGCAAGAACCAATGATGTAAAATTACTTAGAGAATCTTTCGATAATTTGAGATATCGTTTGGGAAGAATCCCGACCGTTTTGGATTTTAAGGAGTATGGCTCTATTGATGTGCGTAAATATTTTGAGAAGTTTGGATCTTATTATGCGTTCTTAAAGAAATACTATTCAGATGACTATACTGTTACCTTAAATACGCAAGAAGAGTTAATTATTGAATTCCTTTCTAAGAAAGTTACAAATATGAAGAGGATTCACGAATTATTAGTACTGAAACATTTGATTAATCAAAATCAGAGAATTCTTGCATATATGGAAAAATTGTTGCCTGAACAGTATAAAGCGACTTATTCCAAGATAGTAGAGGAATCCGTTATACGTAATTTAACAAACGAATTTGCGAAAGAAGAGGAACGAAAAAAATATGCTTCTTGTGTATTAATTAAAAAAGTCGATGAAGGATATGAATTGCATCCGGAATTCAAGGCATTGCTGATACGTGATCCTGAATTTTCAAAAATGGTTAAGGAACTTATAGAATATGGTATAGAGACTATTGAAGAAAGATATGCACAACCGTATAAAGATACGAACTTTCAGTTGTATCAAAAGTATACTTATGAAGACGTGTGTAGATTACTGAACTGGAAAAAGAATTTGAATGCGCAAAATATTGGCGGATATTTTTATGATACTGCTACGAAAACGCTTCCAGTCTTTATTAACTATGATAAGACAGAAGATGCGATTGCATATGAGGATCGTTTTGTTTCACAGCAGAACTTAATAGCATTATCCAAACATCCAAGAAAAGTAGATTCCAGTGATGCAGATCATTTTTATAAGAGAACTGTAGAGGATCGAGACAATAGAATTTTTCTTTTTGTTCGTAAAAACAAGAATGATAAAGAAGCAAAAGAATTCTACTTTTTAGGCGAAATCTATGCAAAGGGATCTCCAATCCCTATTAAAATGGAAAAAACAAAGGACGATGCATTTGAAATCAATTATACTTTGGATGTACCGGTTCGAGATGACATTTATGAATATATGACAAGTTAGGAGTTTATTTATGAAAACAATACATGTTGTAGCAGCAGTTATTTGCGATTCTTTTAATGAAAAATCAAAGATATTTGCAACAGCTCGAGGCTACGGAGATCTAAAAGGTGGCTGGGAGTTTCCGGGTGGAAAGGTTGAGGCCGGAGAAACACCGCAGGAAGCATTAAAGCGAGAAATCATGGAGGAACTGGATACAGAGATTTCTGTTGGTGAGCTTATTGATACTATCGAATACGACTATCCAACATTCCATCTTTCTATGGATTGTTTCTGGTGTGAAGTTGTCGCAGGACATCTGGAATTGAAAGAAGCGGAAGCTGCAAAATGGCTTATGAAGGAACAACTGGATAGCGTTGCATGGCTTCCGGCGGATGTCACGTTGATTGATGTGATTCGTGCTTGTATGAAATAGCGTTTACAATAGATAAACCAATAAAAGAAAAGCGAGTTGGTTGGATATAATATTTTTAAGGGAAGACTTGTAATAAGACATGCCCAGGATGGTAAGCTTTATTTATATGATATTTTGAGAATAAAAAAAGAAACGAGTAAGCCGCCTGAGTCATAAGACTGTACGGTTGTAAAACTCATTTCCTATTTGTTATAATATAATAGAACTGTTTTGTTGTCAATCCGAATGTTCAAAAAGTTTTCGTATATAGTAACTATAAACTGATTACTTTATTGGATATTCTAAAAGTGATACGTGTCTGACAGTACAAGATAAATACGGAAATATCTTTCTGTATCCGGAAAGCAGAAGAAACTGTCCATAACTGGACTTAAAAATCCAGAAATAATAAAAGTAGCTGTATAGCCAAAAGGTAAGCGGTATTGGTGTCATGGACGCACCCTGAAAAAAGGCGGTATCCCGCCAGATTTCAGATGCCCTAGCAACTTAGTTGCCGAGTAGTTCACGACTATATATTAAAAGATAAAGGGACAATTTATGAAAGTTACGATAATTAAATCCCGAAGAAAAACTATAGCTATTCAGGTAAATTCTGATCTAAGTGTCACTGTAAGGGCTCCGTATGGTGTCACAGAGAAATACATTGAGGAATTTCTTAATAAGAATGAAGCTTGGATAAGCAAACAGATGAATGAAATAAAAGCAAAGAAGAAAAGTGTTGAATCGGGAAATGTAGAAAACGTGACACTTGATAAAATCAAGGCACTTGCAGACCAGGCTCTTGAGATAATTCCAACCAGAGTAGAATATTTCGCAAGAATAATCGGAGTCACTTACGGGAATATAACCATCAGAAATCAGAAAACAAGATGGGGAAGTTGCAGCAGCAAAGGGAATTTGAATTTTAACTGTCTGTTGATGCTTGTGCCTCCTGAGGTGTTGGATTATGTTGTGGTTCATGAATTGTGCCATAGAAAACAGATGAATCATTCGAAAGCATTTTGGGCAGAGGTAGAGAATGTATTCCCAGATTATAAAAAGTCAATTAAGTGGCTGAAAGAAGAAGGAAGCCAGATTATGTACATGGTAACAGAACTTGGGAAAATACCGAGGGATATTTCAAACATAAAAATGAAGGATCGAAAGAAATGAATCAAAATGAAACACAATGGGATAAACTCCTGAAGATAAAGACAACCGGGCGGGATGATTCTCACTCAGATCAGTATCGATATCCTTATGAACCAACGTCTTATATGGTATTGGAGCGCCTGGCAAACAGTGGACTGATCAGGAAAAATAATACTCTAATTGACTATGGAACCGGAAAAGGGCGGGTATGTTTTTATCTTTCGTATCAAACAAGATGCAAGACAATAGGCGTAGAGTATGATGAACGGATTTATAAAGGAGCAGCAGATAATAAAGAAGTATCCGTTTCCGCATCACGCACGGAGTTTGTATTATGCAGTGCAGAAAATTATGAAGTTCCGTCGGAAGTGGATCGCTGTTACTTTTTTAATCCTTTTTCTGTAGAGATATTACAGTCAGTTTTAGCAAGGATTTACGAATCTTATTATGAAAATCCGAGAGATATATTATTATTTTTCTATTATCCTTCAGAAGAATATATCAGTATTTTAATGACTCAGGAACCGTTGATTTTTTATGATGAGATTAATACTTCAGATCTGTTTCCGGGTGAGGATAATAGAGAAAAAATCTTAATTTTTCAGGTACTTTAAGAATGCTCAAAACATATTGAACAGTTACAAAAAGAACGCCTGTTCGAAATAATACTTGCATTATCGAACAACTGTTTGTATAATGAAAATATGAATACAGAAATTAGAAATAGTAATTATACAACACAGGAAAAGCTGCAGATTCTTGCTGACGCAGCAAAATATGACGTTGCATGTACTTCAAGTGGATCCAGCCGACGGGGAAAGAAAGGAGAGCTCGGCAATGCAGAGGCATGTGGCATTTGTCATAGCTTTGCAGCAGATGGAAGATGTATTTCTCTGCTTAAGATTTTGATGACGAACCATTGTGCTTATGATTGCAAGTATTGTATTAATCGCAAGAGCAATGACGTAAAGCGGGCTACTTTTACTCCGGAGGAAATCTGTGACTTAACAGTAGAGTTTTATAAGCGTAATTATATTGAGGGTCTGTTTTTGAGTTCCGGAATCTTAAGGAATCCGACGTATACGATGGAGAAGA
>ERZ506769.1623-NODE-1623-length-10692-cov-3.806524_pt1 | contig 10692 bp, 5 predicted proteins | sample MGYA00513039_ERZ506769 | MGnify/ENA metagenome assembly ERZ506769 | reverse complement strand
AAGATCTGCTTCGGCGAGAAGTACAATCCGTTTTCATAGCGCAGTCCCGCCGTCAGAATCCCCAGATTCTTCCCGAAGAACATATAGTCGATGATTGCGGCGCCGCAGAGCACCCAGACGGCGCGGTCAAAGATGCGGCGCGCAGCGGGGCTTGCGAGCCAGTAGAAAATGCCCATCCAGATCACGAACGTGCCGAAGGCGAGGCAGAAGGAGCTCACGATAAACCACAGCGGGTGGTAGAAATAGTTGATGTCCACGAACTCCTGCGGCGAGGCCTTGATGACCGCCGACGGGATCAGCAGACCCGTCAGCACCGCGAGAAACACCGCCCCGGAGAGGAAGAGCTTCTTGTTAAAGAGCGGCTGCACCTGCTCTTTAACCCCGCCCTGCACAGGGCGGCGGGCACGCACGAGCATCACCAGAACCGGCACCTGCAGCCCAAGACCCGCGATGACGAAGAACACCTCGCGCAGCACCGTGGGATGGTGGTAGAAGAACAGCCCGAACACCAGCAGGCACGCGCCCGCGATGGACGCGAGCACAGCCAGCACCTTTCCGGGGTGCTTGAGCTTGTAGAAAATCGTCTTGACGAGGGAGAACAGGTTGTTGAGCGTCCAGTAAAACACCAGGCCGGAGGGCGAGGTATAGAGGAACACGAGGAAGAACAGCGCCATGGCATAGAGCTGAATCTTCGTCTTGAGGAGGCTCCCCTTCGTGAAGATCACGCAGGAGACGAGGTTCACGGCCGTCATAATGATCGGCAGAATGTTCACCGAAAGGCCCGCGATGGTGAGCAGTCCGTCTGGCTTGCCCAAATCGGCGATCGGCCCGAAGGAGACGCCGTTTAAAAGCGAGAGCGTCGAGAGAAACTGGTAGGCCGCGATGAAAAACGGGATCTCCAGAAACAGCGACGTCGCGCCGCGCAGCACATAGGTCGGCTTGTAGTTGTTCTGGCGGTAATACGTCTGGAGCATCATCATGCGCTCGTCGCCGCTGAACGTCTTTTTGATGTGCGCGACGCCCTTATTCAGACGCAGCTCCGTCTGCTGCTCCTCCTCCTGCATGGCGTCGGCGCGGCGGTAGAGCGGCAGCACGAGGAAGTTCATCATCAGGCTCAGCACGATGATGGACAGGCCCGGATTGCCGATCAAACGCTCGGCCATCATGTAGATTACCTCAAAGAGGAGCCGCAGCGGCCGGATCAGCAGCGTCCCCAGAATTGAAAAAAACGACATAGCTTACTTCTTTCCCTCTTCCTGCGATTTCAGTTCCTGATACTTCGCGAGCAGATAGTTCGCCGCGCGGACGGCACCCTCTCCGGGGTGCTCCCACGTCTCGGCGCGCACCTCCTGCCGCCCCGCCTCATAGCGCGGATCCGTCAGGCAGGCGTCGATCATGCCGCGCAGGCCGCTCATGTTCTCCGGTGTCAGCTTCTCGCCGATGCGCGGCAGCGCCGTGAACGTCCAGAGCGGCTTGTCGAGCCACCACGCGTCATAGGGGCTCTTGTCGAACTCGGTGTCGGCATAGATGACGGGCTTATCGTACACAAGGGCGAAGTCGAAAATAACGCCCGAGAAATCGGAGATCATGATGTCCGAGCGGCGCAGCACCTCGAAGTTGTCGTTGTCGCGGTTCCACTCGAGCCGGTCGGATTCCGGATAGTCGCGCATGAGCTTTTCCATCAGCTCCGTCTCGGATTTGAAGGACTGCGGATGCGGGCGGATGATGACGTGATAGCCCGTCGCGAGCAGCTCGTCGATGATCTTTCCGCCGTACTTCTGCAAAATGGCGCTCTTTCCCCACGAGGGCGCGAGCAGCACCGTCCGCTTGTGCGGCGGCGTCGGCCCGGCATCGCGCAGGCGGCGGGCCATCTCATCCATGTAGGGGATGCCGATCTTCACGAACTCCTTTTCCGGCAGACCGCGCAGCTTCTCGAGCGCGCGCATGTCCTGCACCTGATACTCGCCCGACAGCAGCACCGCGTCATAGTAGTCGATGCCGAACATGCGATACGTCACGACCTCGCTCGCGGCGTGGAGCATGTGGACATAGTATCCAACGTCCTTCGAGCGCTTCCACTGGTAGACGTCCAGCCCCGGCGTCGTCGAGAGCACCATCGTCGCCTTGAGGAAGTTCAGCTTCGCGAAGGCCTTGTTGCCGTCGCCGATGAACTGCCCCTTGATGTGTTCATAGGGGTTATTTATGGCGGGGTCGTCGGCGGAGGCGGTCATGTATACCACGTCCATCCCGCGCCGGTTCAGCTCGCGGCAGACGGGCTCGAACACATTCCAGTACCGCTTGTCGTCCGAGAAGATGATGAACGGAAGCTTCTCCGTGTCCCCCTCCACCTTCTTGCCGCCGCTCAGAATAAAGCGGAGCTTGACGATCCAGGACTTGAGCAGGTAGTTCAGCGCCCCGATGATTCCGATCAGGATCGCAAAGAGCATGCTGCCCGTGCCCGGATCAATGTACAGTCTCATAGTCGTTCTCCTTCATCATGCCGCACCCGGATTTTGACGCAAAAAGCGGGAGCGCGGCGCAGCGCCCCGGCGCTCCACAGACAGATACGGCAGTTTTACATGGAATTTACACAGATAATGACATTATATTTCATCACGCCCCAAGTTGCAAGCACTTTTTCCCCTTTTCGGCGCGCGGCAAGGCTGCTGTGCCTCCGGCGGGGTACTTTCTTTCTCCGGCGAAAGAAAGTACCCAAAGAATGCCGCCTAAACCTGCGGTTTAAGAATCCCTTGGCGCGCCCCGCACGGTTCAGGTCATTGAGGTGCGTGCCACACGTTTGAGAGTGCTTTGCAAGGGGCCTTAATGTAGCATCGTCTCTGCGTTTGCGCCGCTGCCGCTGACGGTGCAAAATGTAGGGGGTGCACAGTTCTTTCGTTCGGGCCGATGTCGGCATCGGCCCGCCGATCGCCCGGAAAACTCCTTCAAACTCCGTAGGGGGGCGGCGTCCCCGACGCCCCGAAATCGTAAGAAACACGCCCTCTATATTTTGAATAATCAGCGGCAGCGGCGCAGGAAATCGCCGAAGCGCCGCCAGCGGCGGATGAAGCGAGGCGGTTTCGAGGAAGTGTCCCGATTGGCGGTCACGAAGTGGCCGGGAATCGGCTGACACGACGGTGTATATCCTAAGCGCGCCCCGCGATAGAAGTACCGGCTCCTACATTTTAGATTGTCAGCGGCAGCGGTGCAGGAAATCGGACAATACTACATTTCGAACACGTCCTACCGAAAAAACCACTTGTCGACCGAAAAAGGAAGTCCAGAAACCTTGGTTTCTGGCGCGCTTTTGTTCACTTTTCCCGCGTGGGAAAAGTGACCCGCCGGAGGCCGGACATGCCGATTCAACGACCCAATCCTTTCCGGCCAAAGGCAGCTTTCACGTCAAAAACAGCCCGATTTTATGAGACTTTTTTATCCCGAAGATAGTTTATCACAATAAAGCACCGACGCGCGCAAAAGTTGTACGGATTATACGGATAATGTGTGAAAAATTTGTCAAATGCGCCGAAATTTTCCTGTTAGGCAAAATTTGACTGTACGAACGGGATAAATTGCGCTAAAATTAACAATGTACGCAGGGAGCGTATAAATTTGAGAGCAGGGGGCGCATGGTTGTGTCTTTTGAAAATTACGAGGAAATGTACCGTCAGAAGCTGCGGACGGCGGACGAGGCCGTGAAGGTCATCAAGTCCGGCGACTGGGTCGATTATGGGTTCTGCGCGATTCACCCGCGTGTGCTCGACGAGGCGCTCGCGCGGCGCGCGCCGGAGCTGGAGGACGTGAAGGTCCGCGGAGGCATCAGCCTGTGGAAGCCCGCAATTTTCGACATCGAGGATCCCGCTGACCATATCATCTTCAACTCCCACCACATGAGCTCTGTTGAGCGCCACCAGATTGCCAGCGGCGCCGCGTTTCATGAGCCCATGCGCTATTCGGAGCTGCCGCGCTATTACTACGACCACATCACGCCGCCGGACGTCGCCATGTTCCAGGTGGCTCCGATGGATAAGCACGGATACTTCAACTTCGGTCTGTCCGCCTCGCATGTGATGGCCGTGTGCGAGATGGCGAAGGTCGTGATCGTGGAGGTCAACAAAAACATGCCGCGCTGTCTCGGCGGGTTCGACAACGCCATCCACATCAGCGATGTCAACATGATCGTCGAGGGGCGCAATGACCCGATGGGCATCCAGCCCAGCGCCGCGGCCGACGACGTGGACCGCGCGGTCGCAAAGCTGATTGTCGAGCAGATCCCGAACGGCGCGTGCCTGCAGCTCGGCATCGGCGGCATGCCGAATACCGTCGGCGCGATGCTCTGTGAGTCCGATCTGAAGGATCTGGGCGTCCACACGGAGATGTATGTCGACGCGTATGTCGACCTCGCCATGGCGGGGAAGGTGAGCTGCATGAAGAAGAATATCGACCGCGGCCGTCAGGTCTACGCCTTCGCCGCGGGCACGCAGAAGCTCTATGACTACCTCGACGACAACCCCGCCTGCATGTCCGCGCCCATCAGCTATACGAACGACGTGCGCACGATCGCGGCGATTGATAACTTTATTTCCATCAATAACGCCGTGGATGTCGACCTCTATGGACAGGTCAACGGCGAGACGGCCGGCACCAAGCAGATCAGCGGCGCGGGCGGCCAGCAGGACTTCGTCCTCGGCGCGTACCTGTCCAAGGGCGGCAAGAGCTTTATCTGCCTGTCCTCGACGTTCAAGGACAAGAAGGGCGGCGTGCATTCCCGCATCCGTCCGACGCTTGCGCCCGGTTCTGTTGTGACGGATACGCGCGTGAACACGATGAACGTCGTTACGGAGTACGGCTGCGTGTGCCTGAAGGGTCTGAGCGTGTGGGAGCGCGCGGAGAAGCTGATCTCCATCGCGCACCCCGACTTCCGCGAGGAGCTGATCCGCGCCGCCGAGCAGCAGCAGATCTGGTATCCGCACAACAAGAGATAACACCCGGATATACCGGCAGCCCCTGTCTGAGATGGACGGGGGCTGCTTTTTGCGCGGATATGGCCCGAGGGCGCCGCGAGAATTCTCGCGGCGCCCCCGGGCTGTATGTAAAGGAGAAACGAAGTATGCTTATTCAAGACCGAACAGCAGGTCGTCGTAGGTCGGGAACGGCCAGAAGGAACGGGCGGTCAGCGTCTCGGCCTCGTCACAGACGGCGCGCAGGCGGCTCATCTGCGGCAGCACCCGGTCGCGCATGGCGCAGGAGGCGCGGGTTACGTCATCGAACGCATGTACCTCGCGCAGGATGCTGTCGAGTTCGTCGGCGGCGGAGCTGATGGCGTCGGTCAGGGTGGAGAGCTTGGCGATGCGGCTCTTTTCGTAGCTGCACGGCAGCGCCGGGACGGCGGCCGTCTTGGCGGAGAGCGCCGCGGCAAGGCTCTGCGTATAGGCTTCGACGGCGGGAAGAATCTCGCGGCGGGCCATGTCGAGCATCGTGCGGCCCTCGATGTTCACGGTCTTGCAGTAGTTATCGAGGGTGATGTCGTAGCGGGACTGGATTTCGGCTGCGGTCATGACCTTCAGGCCCGTCAGCATGGCGACGTTTTTCGGCTTGAGGAGCGTCGGCATGGCATCGGCGGTGGTGCGCAGGCTCAGAAGGCCGCGCTCCTCGGTTGCCTCGTGGATCCAGGCGTCATCATAGCCGTTGCCGTTGAAGATGATGCGCTTATGGGCGGCGATCGTCTGGCGCAGCAGCAGGTGCAGCTCGCCGTCGAAGTCCTGCGCGCACTCGAGGTGGTCGGCGTAGATCTTCAGCGACTGCGCCACGGCGGCGTTGAGCATGATGTTTGCGCAGGCGATGCTGTTCGAGGAGCCGAGCATGCGGAACTCGAACTTGTTGCCGGTGAAGGCGAAGGGGGAGGTGCGGTTGCGGTCGGTCGTGTCGCGGATGAACTTCGGCAGGACATGGACGCCGAGCTTCATGACGGTCTTTTCCGCGGCGCTGTAGGGCTCCTCTTTCTCGATGGAGTCGAGGATGCCGGTCAGTTCATCGCCGAGGAACATGGACACGACAGCGGGGGGCGCCTCGTTCGCGCCGAGGCGGTGGTCGTTGCCGGCCGTGGCCACGGACAGACGGAGCAGATCCTGATAGTCGTCGACGGCCTGAATTACCGCGCACAGAAACAGCAGGAACTGGGCGTTTTCATGCGGCGTTTCGCCGGGGGTCAGCAGGTTTACGCCCGTGTCGGTTGCGATGGACCAGTTGTTGTGCTTGCCGCTGCCGTTGACGCCATCAAAGGGCTTTTCGTGCAGCAGACAGACCAGTCCGTGCCGGTCGGCGACCTTCTGCATGATCTCCATGGTGAGCTGGTTGTGGTCGGTGGCGACGTTGGTGGTCGTGTAGATCGGCGCCAGCTCGTGCTGCGCGGGGGCAACCTCGTTGTGCTCGGTTTTGGCGAGGATCCCGAGCTTCCAGAGTTCGTCGTTCAGGTCGGCCATATAGGCCGCGACGCGCGGCTTGATGACGCCGAAGTAGTGGTCGTCCAGCTCCTGCCCCTTCGGCGGCATGGCACCGAAGAGCGTCCGCCCGCAGAACACGAGGTCGCGGCGCTTTTCGTACATCTCCTTGTCGACGAGGAAGTACTCCTGCTCCGGACCGACCGAGGTGCGCACGCACTTGACGGTGGTGTTGCCGAACAGGCGCAGGATGCGCATGGCCTGCTTGTTCAGCGCCTGCATCGAGCGCAGCAGGGGCGTCTTCTTATCGAGCGCCTCGCCGCCATAGGAGCAGAAGGCGGTGGGGATACAGAGCGTCTTACCCTTGATGAAGGCATAGGATGTCGGATCCCACGCGGTATAGCCGCGGGCCTCGAACGTCGCGCGCAGGCCGCCGGAGGGGAAGCTCGAGGCGTCCGGCTCACCCTGAATGAGTTCCTTGCCGGAGAATTCCATAATCACGCCGCCGTCCGGAGAGGGGGAGATGAAGCTGTCGTGCTTTTCGGCGGTGATGCCGGTCAGAGGCTGGAACCAATGGGTGAAGTGCGTCGCACCGTGCTCCACCGCCCAATCCTTCATCGCGGCGGCCACGGCGTCAGCGACGTAGCTGTCCAGACTCGCACCCTCGGCGATGGTCTTGCGCAGGGAATTGTACACGCCGGAGGGCAGCCGCGACTTCATAACGCGGTCGTCAAATACCAGGCTTCCGAAGAATTCAGGGATTGTGTTCATAATCAGCACTCCTTTACTCAATTGAAAAACGCATGGCGTTTTTACGCAAGGTACAAAAAAAGACAAAGCCGCCTGAGATAACATCTCTCAGACGCCTTTGCCTTCGATGTGGGCATTATACGAGCGTTTTCCGGATTTGTCAATCCTGTTTTGCGTTTTTTGTCAATTTTGCCGAAAAGGGGTTTGACAAGCGGGGATGCCCGTGCTATAATTCAAAAAAATTCAAAATCCGGATGAGCAATGGCGTTCATCTCCGCAGAGGAATCGGTTTCCTCTGCGGAGATGGACGCCTTTTTAATTGTTAAAAAGGAGAGAAAAAGAATGAAGAAAGAGGGGCAGGTAAGGATTCCCTCCGGCTGCGCGATTTCCGCGGTGATTTCCCGTAAGGGCGAGCGGATGAGCGGGGAGGGAATCATGAAGAGCATGGTTCCCATGCATGAGCGTTCAAATGGATTGGGCGGCGGCTTTGCGGCCTATGGCATTTACCCGGAATACCGGGACTTTTACGCGTTCCATGTCTTTTTTGAGGACGACACCGCCCGCCGGGCGTGTGAGGCGCAGCTGCGGGAGCGGTTTGAGATCGTGCAGGCCGAGCCTGTCCCGGTACACAAGGTCCCGCAGATCACAGACGTGCCGCTGATCTGGCGGTATTTCCTCGCGCCGCTGCAGTCGGTCGTGGCGCGGCTGCAGATCGACGAGAAGGAATATGTCGCGCGCACGGTGATGCATCTGAACACGGCGCTGCAGGGCGTGTATGTCTTTTCAAGCGGCAAGAATATGGGGACGTTCAAGGCCGTGGGATACCCGGAGGATGTGGGCCGGTTCTACCGGCTCGACAGCTATGCGGGCTATTGCTGGACGGCACACGGGCGTTATCCGACAAACACGCCCGGCTGGTGGGGCGGCGCGCACCCGTTTACGCTGCTCGACTATTCGGTCGTACACAACGGGGAGATCTCGTCCTATGACGCGAACCGGCGCTATATGGAGATGTTCGGCTATCGCTGTACGCTGCAGACCGATACGGAGGTCATCACCTATATCGCCGACTATCTGCTGCGGCGGCAGGGGCTGACGCTGGAGGAGCTGGCGTCCGTCATCGCCGCGCCGTTCTGGAGCACGATTGCACGCAGGAGCCCCGCCGAGGCAGAACAGCTGACATATCTGCGCAAGGTCTATGCCAGCCTGCTCATCACGGGGCCGTTTTCGATCGTACTGGGCTTCACGGGCGGGCTGATGGCGCTCAACGACCGGCTGAAGCTCCGTTCGCTCATCACCTCGACCTGCGGCGACCGGGTCTATATCGCGAGCGAGGAGGCGGCTATCCGCGCGATGGAGCCGCACGCGGGTCATTTCTACGCCCCGATGGGCGGCGAGCCGATGATTGTGAAAGTGGAAGAAGGTGCTTACTGATGTCCGTATCCTATCTGTTTCCGGAGTTTGAGGTGGTGCGCAGCGAAACGCGGTGCACGGCCTGCCGCATCTGCGAAAAGCAGTGCGCCTGCGGCGTACACAGCTTTGACGAAAAGACGAAGCACATGCGCGCCGACGAGAGCCGCTGCGTGGACTGTCAGCGCTGCGTGTCGTTCTGTCCGACGCACGCGCTGAAGATTGTCAAAAACGACTGTACCTTCCGTGAAAACGCCAACTGGCAGGCGGACACGATCCGCGAGATCTACAAGCAGGCAGCCAGCGGCGGCGTGCTGCTGTCGTCCATGGGGACGCCGAAGGCGCTGCCGGTGTACTGGGACCGGATATTGATCAACGCCTCGCAGGTGACGAACCCGCCGATTGATCCGCTGCGCGAACCGATGGAGACGCGCGTTTTCCTCGGCAAAAAGCCGGCGCAGATTGCGCGCGATGAGAACGGGCGGCTCAAGACCGACCTCCCGCCGCAGCTGGAGCTGAGCATGCCCGTGCTCTTTTCAGCGATGAGCTACGGCTCGATCAGCTATAACGCGCAGAAGAGCCTTGCGCTCGCGGCGCAGCGGCTCGGAACCTGCTGGAACGCGGGGGAGGGCGGCCTGCATGAGGATTTTTACGACTTCGGGCCGCAGACGGTGGTGCAGGTGGCCTCCGGGCGCTTCGGCGTGTATGAGGGGTATCTGAACGCGGGCGCGGCCATCGAGATCAAGATGGGGCAGGGGGCGAAGCCCGGCATCGGCGGACATCTACCCGGGCGGAAGGTCGGCGCGGACGTCTCGCGCACGCGCATGATTCCGCAGGGGAGCGATGCCATCTCGCCCGCGCCGCACCACGACATCTACTCCATCGAGGACCTGCGGCAGCTGGTGTTCTCGCTCAAGGAGGCCACGCGGTATGAAAAGCCCGTCATCGTCAAGGTGGCGGCGGTGCACAACATCGCGGCCATCGCCAGCGGTATCGCCCGCAGCGGCGCGGACATCATCGCCATCGACGGCCTGCGCGGCGGCACGGGCGCGGCACCGACACGCATCCGCGACAACGTCGGTATCCCGATCGAGCTTGCGCTCGCGGCGGTTGACCAGCGGCTGCGCGACGAGGGGATCCGCGACCGGGTGAGCCTGATTGTCGGCGGGAGCATCCGCTCTGCGGCGGACGTGGTGAAGGCTGTGGCGCTCGGGGCGGACGCGTGCTATATCGCGACGGCGGCGCTGCTGGCGCTGGGGTGCCACCTCTGCCGCACCTGCCAGAGCGGCAACTGCAGCTGGGGCATCGCGACGCAGCGGGAGGAGCTGACACGGCGGCTCGACCCGGAGGAGGGCGCGCAGCGGCTCGTGAATCTGATGACCGCGTGGCGCCATGAGATCAAGGAGATGATGGGCGGCATGGGCATCAACTCCATCGAGGCGCTGCGCGGAAACCGGCTGATGCTCTGCGGCGTCGGGATGACGGAAAAGGAGCTGGAGATTCTCGGCATCCGCCACGCCGGGGAGTGAAAAAGCGATATTTATAGGAAATTCAGTGGCAATTGGATGGGAGGCGTAGTAAAATTGTTTTTCATAGATGCGGACCGGCTGGACTATACGGCCATCAATGAGGCGCTGCGGCGCAGCGGGCCGGTCTGCCGGATTACCGGCTGTCTCGGGCAGCGGTTCATCGCGGCGGGCATGAGCGATAAGACGATCGAGATCTACGGAATCCCCGGCAACGCCCTCGGGGCGTATCTGACCGGGGCGGAGATCACGGTCAACGGCAACGCGCAGGACGCCGTGGGCGATACGATGAACGCGGGGCGGATCGTTGTGCGCGGGGATATCGGCGACACGGCGGGCTATGCCATGCGCGGGGGAGAAATCTTTGTCGGCGGGAGCGCCGGATACCGCGCGGGCGTTCATATGAAGGCCTATCGCGAGAAGAAGCCGGTGCTTGTGATCGGCGGGCGCGCGGGGAGCTTTCTCGGAGAGTATCAGGCGGGAGGGCTGATCCTTGTGCTGGGTCTTCACACGGACGGACGGCCCATTGTCGGGAACTTTCCCTGCACAGATCGGAAGAGCACACGTCT
>ERZ506769.1622-NODE-1622-length-10695-cov-5.723872_pt1 | contig 10695 bp, 6 predicted proteins | sample MGYA00513039_ERZ506769 | MGnify/ENA metagenome assembly ERZ506769 | reverse complement strand
TAAGACACCGCCTTTTCACGGCGGTAACACGGGTTCGAATCCCGTACGGACTATAAGTACCAGCTAGAGAAAGCTGGTTTTTTTGTGTCCTTTTTGATAAAATAGAGGGGTTGACTGGCCTAAGCCAGACATTTTATACCACTTTAAAATCATAAATGACAAGACCTTGACCCGAAGAAATAACTTTGTTTAGTGATGGTTATCAGATGATGCTAAGCAGTTGGTCGAGTCGTGGTTTCATTTGAATAAGAAAACATATAATAAGGAAATTCAATGACATACTATAACGTTGGAAAGATTGTGAATACACAGGGCTTGCACGGGGAACTTCGTGTTTTGTCTGTAACAGATTTTGCGGATGAGCGTTTTAAGAAGAAGAGTGTCCTAGCCCTTTTTGATGACAAAGACAATTACATCATGGATGTTGAGATTGCGAGTCACCGTAAACATAAAAACTTTGATATCGTTAAGTTTAAGGGGCTTTACCATATCAATGATGTAGAGAAGTATAAAGGCTGCAGTCTTAAGATTGCTGAGGAAAATCTAACAGACCTTGATGACGGTGAATTTTACTACCATGAAATCATTGGCCTTGATGTTTATGAAGGCGACACTTTGATTGGTCAGGTCAAAGAGATTCTCCAACCGGGTGCTAATGATGTTTGGGTAGTAAAACGTAAAGGCAAGAAAGACTTGCTCTTGCCATATATCCCACCTGTAGTTCTTGATGTTGATGTTGCAGCTGGTCGTATTGAGGTTGAGCTCATGGAAGGATTAGACGATGAAGATTGATATCTTGACCCTATTTCCAGATATGTTTGCTCCCTTAGAGCATTCCATTGTTGGTAAGGCAAAGGATAAGGGGCTTCTAGAAATCAACTATCACAATTTCCGTGAAAATGCGGAGAAGGCTCGTCATGTAGATGACGAACCTTACGGTGGCGGACAAGGCATGTTGCTTCGTGCCCAGCCAATTTTTGATACCTTTGACAAGCTAAATGTCACTAAGCCTCGCGTTATTCTCTTAGATCCTGCTGGTCGTACCTTTGATCAGGCCTATGCAGAAGAATTGGCGCAGGAAGAGGAATTGGTCTTTATCTGTGGCCATTATGAGGGCTATGATGAGCGCATCAAAACTTTGGTGACAGACGAGATTTCCTTGGGAGACTTTGTCTTGACTGGGGGAGAGCTGGCTGCTATGACTATTGTAGATGCCACTGTCCGTTTGATTCCTGAGGTTTTAGGTAAGGAAGCTAGTCATAAGGATGATAGTTTCTCATCAGGGCTTTTGGAATTTCCACAGTACACTCGCCCAGCTGAGTTTCGCGGCATGAAGGTGCCAGATGTGCTCTTGTCAGGCCACCATGTCAATATTCGACGTTGGCGTATGGAGCAGAGTTTGCGTAAGACCTGGGAGCGTCGACCAGATCTTTTGGAAAACTATGACTTTACGGATGAAGAACGTCAGATTTTAGAAGAGATAAAAGCAGAAGGAAAATAAAATGTCAGAAGAAAAGATTTATGATATTACCATTATCGGTGGTGGACCAGTAGGACTTTGGGCTGCCTTTTATGCCGGTCTACGTGGCATGACTGTTAATATTATTGAGAGTCTGTCAGAGCTTGGTGGTCAGCCAGCCATTCTCTACCCTGAGAAGAAAATCTACGATATCCCAGCCTTTCCTCAGACAACAGGTGCCGAATTGACAGAAAATCTCTTGACCCAGCTTAAGCGTTTTGAAGATCGTGTTAGCATTCATTTGAAAGAAGAAGTGCAAACCTTTGAAAAGAAAGAAGGCATCTTCACAATTGCCACAAGTAAGGGTCAACACTTGTCTAAGGCTATCGTCATTGCTTGTGGGAATGGTGCCTTCGCTCCCCGTCCTTTGGGTGTGGACAATGAAGAAGATTATGCGGACAATAACTTGTTCTATAATGTGCATAGCCTTGACCAATTTGCCGGCAAGAAGGTTGTGATTGCTGGTGGTGGAGATTCAGCTGTTGACTGGGCTAATCACTTGGATGGGATTGCTGAGAGCGTGACTTTGATTCACCGTCGTGATGCCTTTCGTGCCCATGAGCATAGTGTAGAGCTTCTTCATCAATCGTCAGTTAATGTGATGACACCCTATGTGCCACTTGAAATTAAGGGTGAAAATGGTTTTGCCCAAAGTATGACCGTTCAAAAAGTTAAGTCAGACGAGGTTGTGGAATTGCCACTTGATGCCCTTATTGTTAGCTTTGGCTTCTCAACCAACAATAAAAACCTTCGTAACTGGAATGTTGACTTCAAGCGCTCTAGCGTTACGGTCAATGCTCAGTTTGAAACTTCACAAGAGGGTGTTTATGCTATTGGTGATGCAGCAGAATATGAAGGTAAGATTGACTTGATTGCTGTGGGAATGGGTGAAGCTCCTATCGCTATCAACCAAGCTATCCAATATATTGATCCAGACGGTAAGAACCGTCCGGTTCACTCAACATCATTAATTGAAGAATAATGTCAAAAGAAGGAAAGTCTCAAAAGAAGACTTTGTCTTCAATCTAAGGAGAGACTTGTCTCTCTTTTTTCATATCTAAAAACGTGGTATAATACACCTATGGCTACAACGAAAAAAACGAAAAAAGGGGCGGCTTCTAAGAATGGTAAGAAGCGTCTTACAAAAGCAGAATTAGACAGACAGAAGGCGATTAAGCGAATGCTATGGACCTTCTTTTTTGCCTTTGTCTTAATTTTCCCAGTCTTTCGATTGGGTTTCTTTGGGGTTACCCTCTATAATATCTTTCGAGTATTTGTGGGGAGTATGGCTTACCCTTTAATTTTTGCTATCTATGTTTATCTCTTTGGCTTTAAATGGTTACGTAAACACAGTAACTATGTCACAGGATTTTGGATGGTCTTCGCGGGGCTCTTGTTGGAGTTTCATGCCTATCTCTTTAGTCTAGATCGTATGAGCGGTCTCGATATTTTCCCTGGTACCAAGGACTTGCTTTTTGGGGAACTGGTCAGTGTGCAAGTAGCTCGTTTTGCGGGTGGTGGTATGTTGGGGGCTCTCCTATACCAACCGATTTCCTTCCTCTTTTCAAATATCGGTAGCTTCATGATTGGGGTATTGATTATTCTCTTGGGTGCTTTCATTCTTAGCCCTTGGGATGTCTTGGATATCATGGAGTATGCTAAGGAAGCTTGGCAGAAAGGGGCTGAGAAGCGTTTGGAACGGACGGCTCAACGTCAGGAGAAGAAGGCAGAACGTCAGGCTCAGAAAGAACGTGAAGCAGAAGAACGTGCCGAGGCCGAGCGTCTGGCTGATTTAACTGTCGACGAGGAGACGGGAGAAATCTTAGATGATGCCGCAGAGGCCTTGCCACAAGAAGCTGAGATTTTTGCATCTGAACCTGAAATCAGTGATTATGCCTCTGAGGATTACTATGATAATCTGCCTCCAGAGGATTATGAGGATTTCCAAGAAGATTATGCACCTTATCCAGAGGATGTGCCAACCGAGGAGTTTCCGCCATCTATGGTGGTTGAGGGAGATGATGCTCCTGTCGAGGTTGATTTCACACCGAAGGAACTCCTGCAGTATAAATTACCTCATATAGATCTCTTTGCACCTGATAAGCCTAAGAGTCAATCTAAAGAGAAGAACATCGTTCGTAAGAATATTCGAATCTTAGAAGATACCTTCAAGAGTTTCAATATTGATGTCAAGGTTGAGCGGGCTGAAATTGGACCGTCAGTGACCAAGTATGAGGTCAAGCCTGCTGTTGGGGTTCGTGTTAACCGCATTTCAAATCTAGCGGATGACTTGGCTCTAGCTCTAGCTGCGAAAGATGTCCGTATCGAGGCACCTATTCCTGGAAAATCTTTGGTTGGTATCGAAGTGCCTAACTCAGAGATTGCGACGGTTTCTTTCCGAGAACTTTGGGAACAGTCCAAGACGGACCCTAATAAGCTCTTGGAAGTTCCTCTCGGTAAGGCAGTTGACGGTTCGGCTCGTAGCTTTGATTTGGGTCGGATGCCTCACTTACTAGTCGCTGGATCTACGGGTTCTGGTAAATCGGTTGCGGTTAACGGTATCATCTCTAGTATTCTTATGAAGGCTCGTCCTGACCAGGTGAAGTTCCTCATGGTCGATCCGAAGATGGTTGAACTTTCGGTTTACAATGATATTCCTCATCTCCTTATCCCTGTGGTGACTAACCCACGTAAGGCCGCTAAGGCTCTTCAAAAAGTGGTAGATGAGATGGAAAATCGTTACGAACTCTTTAGTAAGTTTGGCGTGCGTAACATTGCTGGCTACAATGCCAAGGTGGAAGATTGGAATGCCCAGTCGCAAGAAAAACAGATTCCCTTGCCTTTAATTGTGGTTATCGTTGATGAGTTGGCTGACTTGATGATGGTAGCCAGTAAGGAAGTGGAAGATGCCATCATTCGTTTGGGACAAAAAGCGCGTGCTGCGGGAATTCACATGATTCTCGCCACTCAACGTCCGTCGGTTGATGTGATCTCCGGTTTGATTAAGGCCAATGTGCCATCTCGTGTGGCCTTCGCCGTGTCTTCGGGAACAGATAGTCGTACCATTTTAGATGAAAATGGGGCAGAAAAGCTACTCGGACGTGGGGATATGCTTTTCAAACCGATTGATGAAAACCACCCTGTTCGTCTACAAGGTTCCTTCATCTCTGATGATGACGTGGAACGTATTGTGACCTTTATCAAGGATCAGGCTTCAGCTGACTATGATGAGAGCTTTGATCCTGGTGAAGTTTCTGAAAATGATTTTGGTGGAGGTTCCTCTGCCAATGGTGGTAGCTCAGAAGGTGACCCACTCTTTGAAGAGGCCAAGGCTTTGGTCCTTGAAACACAAAAAGCAAGTGCTTCCATGATTCAACGTCGTCTGTCAGTTGGTTTCAACCGTGCCACTCGTTTGATGGAAGAATTGGAAGAAGCAGGTGTTATCGGACCAGCTGAAGGTACCAAACCACGTAAGGTTTTGATGACTCAAGAATAATAATCTGGAAAGAGTCTTAAGCCTGGTTTTTAAAGGAATTAAAATAGACAAAAGAAATGAGAAAAATGAGTGTTTTGCCATTTATTTTCTCATTCTTTTTTTATGTTCAAAATAGACCAAAAAACTGCAAAATATTCCATAAGAACGCTTACAAAACGAACGTTTTTTGCTATAATAAGAGAAAAAGTGAGTAATAAAAACTAAGGAGTAAAAAATGGACAATTTATTAACCGTTCATTTTCATAGTATGCATGGCGACTATTCCAGATACAGTATGTGGAAGTGGCTAGATGGTTATTGGGGCGAAGAAGCCCATTTTTCACGTGAAGATGATTTTGGTCTTGTTGGTCAGGTTACTTCTCCCTCCAATCGTTTTATTGAATCTGTCAATCTTTTGGTAAAAACGGAAGACTGGTCGAGGCAAACACATGATTATCGCGTTCGACGTTTCCTAGGGGATGCTCCAAATGCTATTTGGATAGTTGAAGGTGATCCAACGGTTTATTATTCTAAACAGGCAGCCTTGACTAGCCATAGTTTCGAAGGTCGCGACCAGCATGCCTTTGATATGGCTCTCCGAAGACAGGAATTTGACCAGAAGTGGGGCTTTCAAGGTTGGTTAGGTCATAAGTATGAAAAAGGGGCCACAGAGTTTCGCCTTTGGTCACCTCTAGCTCGTCGTGTGCAGCTCTTACTTTTTAAAAAGGGCAGTAAAAATCCTAAGATCATTAAGATGAGCCGAGGAACCAGTGTCAATAAGGACCGTCATGAGATGAATACTCACGGTGTTTGGAGTACCACTGTCAAAAAGGATTTGGATGGGGTAGCCTACCAGTTTCGTGTGTATCATGAGGAAAGCTTCTATCAGGATACGAGAGATCCTTATAGTATCGCCCTTAGCTTAGATAATAAAAAAAGTTTGGTGGTCAATCCACAGCGACTTGTCCCAAGAGGGTATGAAAAGGTTACCAAGCAAAAAGCGAGCTGGCGTAAGGCAAATGCTTGCTCATCCGTTATCTGTGAGATGCACCTCCGTGACTTCTCAATCTCAGAGACATCTGGTGTTAAGAAGTCCTATAGAGGAACCTATCTAGGTGCTTGTCAGAAAGGGACTAGAAATGCCCATGGAGATTTGACTGGTTTTGATTACCTCAAACGTATGGGCTACAACTATGTCCAACTGCAACCAGTCTTTGATCACCATAAAACCTATGATAAAGGTGGGAAGCTTCTCTACAACTGGGGGTACGATCCTGAAAATTACAATGTTCCGGATCGTCAGTTTGCTGCTGATCAAAAGAATCCCGTGGCACCAATTTTAGAGCTTAAGAAAATGATTCAGGCCTACCATGAAGCAGGAATAGGGGTTATCATGGATGTGGTTTATAACCATACTTACTCATCTTACAGCTCTCCTTTCCAACTATCTGTGCCGGCTTATTACTACCGTATGCATGACAATGGGTCTTTCCAAGATGGATCAGGCTGTGGAAATGAGACAGCCAGTGAAAAGGAAATGTACCGTAAGTATATGATTGATTCCTTAACCTATTGGGCAGAAGAATTTGGAGTGGATGGTTTTCGTTTTGACCTTATGGGCTTACATGATGTTGCTACGATGAATGCCATTCGTTCGGCCATGGATGATATTGATCCTAGGATCCTTCTTTATGGTGAAGGATGGGATATGGGAATTGGACTTCCTGTAGACCAAAAGGGCAAGAAGGATAATGCAGCCTTGATGCCTAGAATCGGATTTTTCAATGACAATGCGCGTGATGCGGTCAAGGGAGCAGAGGTCTATGGGCACATCAGTAATGGCTATGTGTCTGGAGCTCCATTGGAAGATCAGATTGCCAAGAGTCTGCTTGGTAGCCGTGGTTTTGTAAACTACCTCATGCCTGGTCAGGTCCTCAACTATATCGAAGCGCATGACAACTACAATTTGAATGATTTGATGCACCATTTGCATCCACATGATTCGCCAGAGGATATTGAAAAACGTATCTACTTGGCTAATGCCCTCAATCTGACTATGCAGGGGATGTGTTTCATGCAATTGGGACAAGAATTCCAGCGTAGTAAGATGGTTGCAACAGGTGAAGATGGAAATTACACGGAAGCGGATGTTAAGCGTGCCATGAATAGCTACAATGCCCCTGATGCTGTTAATCAGGTGGATTGGAATCAAGTGACTCTTAAGAAAGACTTGGTTGCTAAAGTTGCCAAATTAATTGAGCGTAAGCAAACCGTACAAGAATTTTCATATCGTTCATATGCAGATATTTACGATAATCTCTATGTCGCAAAAGCTGAGTATGATTCAGGTATTGTTGAATTACATATTTCTGGAAAATTACGTAAGACTTTTGTGTTCGATAATATGAAAAAAGATTTGGAGATTTACTGACAAGAATGTCAAAAAATGTTATAATACAGTAAACGCTTACATAAGTGGTTTTGTTTACTTGTAAGCCCTATCGGTCTGAAGGGTTTTCTAGTGTATTTACATATATTTCAATGTTTTAATTTCTTGATAGTTAGAACTATCAAGGCTAGTTTAAGAAAGGAGTGATGGTATGAATCTCGATGAAGCCATGTACACATTTGGAACAGGTGAGAACTTCCACCTTCAGAATTATTTGGGTGTGCATGAATTAGAGGGAGAAGAAGGTTTTATCTTCCGTGTGTGGGCCCCTCATGCTGAGCAGATTCAGGTAATTGGAGATTTCACAGGTTGGTTTGATGAACCTCTGGATATGACCAAAAACCATATCGGTGTTTGGGAGGTAACTTCAGCCCTCCCTCAAGAAGGACAACTCTATAAGTTCTTGGTGAAACGTAAGGGAGGTCAAGTAGTCGAAAAGATGGATCCTTTCGCTACTTATTTGGAACCACGTCCAGGAACAGGAGCTGTGATTCGTAAGAAGAAAACTAAGAAGTGGAAGGATGGCCTTTGGATGGGTCGTCGTAAACGCTTTGGTTTCCAAAAACGTCCGGTTAATATCTATGAAGCTCATGCATCATCTTGGAAACTAAAAGAGGATGGTCAACCTTATACTTTCAAAGAATTGAAAGAAGAGTTGATTCCATATTTGGTTGAGATGAACTATACCCACGTGGAATTCATGCCACTCATGGCTCATCCTCTTGGGATGAGTTGGGGTTACCAGCTCATGGGTTACTTTGCTTTTGAGCATACCTATGGTACACCAGAAGATTTTCAAGATTTTGTTGAAGCATGTCACCAGAATAATATCGGTGTCTTGGTAGACTGGGTCCCAGGTCACTATACACAGAATGACGATGCTTTGGCCTACTTCGATGGTACACCAACTTTCGAATATCAGGATCATGATCGAGCTCATAACTATCGTTGGGGCGCACTTAACTTTGACTTAGGAAAAAATCAAGTTCAGTCTTTCCTTATTTCAAGTGCTCTTTACTGGATTGAAAATTATCATATCGATGGTATCCGAGTGGATGCAGTTTCAAACATGCTCTATTTGGACTATGATGAGGGTCCATGGATGCCAAACAAGGACGGTGGTAACCGTAACTTGGAAGGCTATGGCTTCCTTCAAAAACTCAATCGTGAGATTAAAAAACGCTATCCAGATGTCATGATGGTTGCGGAAGAATCAACTGCAGCAACACCAATTACACAACCGATTGAAGAGGGTGGACTAGGTTTCGACTTCAAATGGAATATGGGTTGGATGAACGATATCCTCAAATTCTACGAAGAAGATCCAGTTTATCGTCAGTACGATTTCAATCTGATGACTTTCAGTTTCATGTATTGCTTCAATGAAAACTATGTTCTACCTTTCTCACATGATGAAGTGGTACATGGTAAGAAGAGTATGATGCATAAGATGTGGGGGGATCGCTACAATCAGTTTGCTGGCCTACGTAACCTCTATACTTATCAACTCTGTCACCCAGGTAAGAAATTGCTCTTCATGGGATCTGAATTTGGTCAGTTCTTAGAGTGGAAATTTGATTACCAACTTGAATGGAATAATCTTGAAGATGAGATGAACCAGAAGATGCAGGCTTTCACTAGCCATATGAATGCTTTCTACAAGGACCATAAATCTCTCTGGCAGATTGATGATTCTTACGATGGTATTGAAATTATCGATGCGGATAACCGTGCTGAAAGTGTTCTTTCCTTCATTCGTAAGGATGACAAAGGTGATAAGGGTGACTTCCTCGTCTGCGTCTTCAACCTAGCTCCAGTGGAACGACAAAACTTCACTATAGGATTGCCAGTAGCTGGTATCTACCAAGAAGTGCTTAACACTGAGATGGAAGAATTCGGTGGCGTTTGGAAAAAAGGAAATCCTGAAACCCGTACCCAAAAGGCGAAGTGGAAGGACTATGAAAATACCCTTAGCTTCACCCTACCTGCTCTAGGAGCAAGTATCTGGCGTGTGAAACGTCGCCTGAAATAAAGGGTAGACTTAAACGTGTACACGATTTGTTTTTCAGAGGTGATAGCAAGGAAGTCACGGTTGAAAGAAGCTGTTTGATGCCCAAACTATTGCCAGAATGAGAAACTTACTTTAATTGTCATAATCAGTTTCGACTGATTGTCTCGTCATCCTTTTTAGGATGCAACTAAAAATCATGAGGGGGACTATTCATGAAAAATGAAATGTTGGCTTTGATCCTTGCTGGTGGGCAAGGAACTCGTCTTGGAAAATTGACCCAAAGTATTGCCAAACCAGCTGTTCAGTTTGGTGGACGCTACCGTATCATTGACTTTGGTTTGTCAAACTGTGCCAATTCAGGGATTAACAATGTTGGTGTCATTACACAGTATCAACCACTTGCTTTGAACAACCATATCGGAAATGGTTCAAGTTGGGGCTTGGATGGTGTTAACTCTGGTGTATCAATTCTTCAACCTTACTCAGCTAGTGAAGGTAATCGTTGGTTTGAAGGTACCAGCCACGCTATTTACCAAAACATTGACTATATCGACAGCATCAATCCTGAATACGTTTTAATCTTGTCTGGTGACCATATTTATAAGATGGACTATGATGATATGCTCCAAGCACACAAAGACAACAACGCGAGTCTTACTGTAGCAGTTCTTGATGTGCCACTTAAGGAAGCTAGCCGTTTCGGTATCATGAACACAGACGCTAATAACCGTATCGTCGAATTCGAAGAAAAACCTGAAAATCCTAAATCAACGAAGGCATCAATGGGTATTTACATCTTTGACTGGAAACGTCTTCGCAATATGTTGGTTTCAGCTGAAAAGAGTGCAGTTGATATGTCTGACTTTGGTAAGAACGTTATTCCTGCTTATCTTGAAACAGGTGAAAGCGTCTATGCTTATGAATTTGAAGGCTACTGGAAGGACGTAGGTACTATCGAATCCCTTTGGGAAGCAAATATGGAGTATATTTCTCCAGAAAATGCTTTGGATAGCCGTAACCGTCAATGGAAAATTTATTCACGTAACATGATTGCACCACCAAACTTCTTTGGTGAACATGCTGAAATTGAAGACTCACTCGTTGTTGATGGCTGTTTGGTTGATGGAACTGTTAAACATTCAGTGCTTTCAACAAGTGCCCAAATCCGTGAAGGTGCGGTCGTTGAAGATTCAGTGATTATGAGTGGTGCAGTTATCGGTAAAGGTGCAAAAATTAAACGT
>ERZ506769.1610-NODE-1610-length-10800-cov-4.497348_pt1 | contig 10800 bp, 3 predicted proteins | sample MGYA00513039_ERZ506769 | MGnify/ENA metagenome assembly ERZ506769 | reverse complement strand
GATCGTAACGGTCTGCAAAGGCATAACCATTTTGGATGACTGAGTCAAGGAAGGTACCATCGTCAGCAGATACAAATTGAGGTGCCATTTCAAATGATGTTACGCCCCATGATTTGAACAAATCAACATTTTCAGCAATCTTACGGTTAGTATAGACTGAAGGATCTGAACCATCCGGGATAGTTTGGAAGTTTGAGAATCCTTCGTAGATCAATTGTGAATCATAAGCCTCAGTCGCTTTAAGGGTCAATTCGCCTTCTTTTTTAGCTTCTGTTGAAGGCGCTACTCGGATATCTTGATCATCTGAAGCTCCAACTGGAACCCAAACTGCTACGAAACCTGACATATCAAATGTTTCATAACCCTTGATGTCATTAGCGCCGAAAGTCAAGACACCATTGCTGTCTGTTTCTTTCACGTAACCTGCTGCGATTGCATCTGCATCAGATGTAAAGTTCTTGATACCATCAGCTGTACCAACAATCAAAGCACGGTATTTCTGGTTGGCATGGATTTTACCCATTTCAACATTAAGTTTAGCTGACTCATGCAAAGTCAATTTTGGATTATTCACTACAAGAGTTACCTGACCAGAGGTACGGCTGTATTTAGAACCTTCTGTATCGTCAGCTGTCATGATGTCTTTACCATAACGTACTGAAGTGTAGACTTCACTTGTGCGGTAAAGTTCAACATCTGAATTGTCCATCTTACCATCAGTTGGCAACCAGTATGAACGTTGCGCTTGTCCACCAGATACATACTTGATACGACTCTTCATCAAGTTAACAATTGTATCGTAATATGGAGACTTAGTTTCCATGTAGTGACCATTATCTGTATAAAGGTCTCCATAGTAGACACGAGTGATAGTTTCCATGTTTTGCAACATAACAGCGTAGGCTGCTGGGATGTTGTTCAAGGTATATTTTTTGTCGCTGCTGAGCATGTCTTTGTTGTAAATCTCAAAGGCTTGCTTCATTTCAGCATCAGTAATCGTGAAACCATCTGATTTTGGATTGATTTCTTTCTTGATGATTTCAGCAATAATATCTTGAACGTTGTTATCATGGGCACGGATAAAGACGTAGTTTCCTGACGCATCTCCGTATTTCTCGTTGTATTTACCGATTGTAGACTGTTTAACTGTTCCGTCTTCGTTATAGGCCTTACTTCCATCTTTGTTAATCCAGTCAGTCTTAACATCACGTTGTGTCGTGTTGAAAGTATTGTTATACAAAGGACTTACAGCTGGTGTACGTTCTTTGATTGGTTTAGCCAATGAGAAGAGGAGAGCCAAACGTTGTTTGTTTTCCATGGCAAGCGCAGCACCATCTGTCTTGTCATTGTAGTGGTTGTCATTAAGACTCCATGCTTCAAGGACTGAGATGTGGGCAAGAGCGTTTGCTTCAGATTTGTTAACACCATAGTACTCACGGAAGTAGTTTGTGTAGAGTTGAAGCATGTCTGCATCGACATTATCTACCGCATCGACACGGATACCATCGAAGTTAGCATCCTTGTCACCCATAACAATTGAACCCCAGTTCATAAGGTAGTGAATTTGGTTCAATTGTTCCGCTTGAACAACTGGGTTAGATAAGTCTACGTCATTAGCAAGCAAGAAGTCGAAGCCACCCATGTGGTTTGGGTCAGACTGCTCATCAAGAACTGACTTATTAATCGTACCAGTCTGGTTAGTAGCCGTACGGTTCAAAAGACGATAGTTAGAATTTGCCCATGGTGTACGTGAGTCATTCACATAAAGAAGGGCTCCACCTTGAAGGTGATCCTCTCCTCCACCTTTTGAATAGTTTTCAGTTTCTTTGTTCCACTGTGGTTGTGTCTTAACAAAGGCAGAGATAGTTTCACGCAACCATTGTGTTGATTTTTCAGCCTGAATCTTTTGCTCAATCTTGATTTGAATGTCCTTAGCAGCAACTTTCAAAGTTTCTTGCTTATCTGTACTTGAATATTTAGCATCCAAGTTAAATACTTTAGACATGTAGTTCAAGTAGTTAACTTGTGTATCTACATTTGGCCACCAAGCCATCAAAAGTGGACGGAAATCTTCTGCAGTTGATGCTTGCCAAGTTACACCATCTTTGATGATAGAAGCTGGACGGTACCAGCTATCTGCAGTCAAATAACCATCAATCAATTCAAAGCTAGCTTCAGATGAATCGTAGGCACGGTTATTTATTGAGAAACCATCAACAATATTTGTTGTTCCTGGTGTGAAAGAGTATGTTGATGAACTTGTAAGAGCACCATCTTTACCGAAGTAAAGCAATTGACCATTTACAGTAATGGCAAAGTTTTCTTTGTGTGAACCATCTTCATTAACATAGTAATATTTACCATCAATGTTTTTGATGTTTTTCAAGGAAAGCGCAGCTTCTACTTCTGAATCTTTCAAAGCAGCTTCTGGCGCCTTAACTTCTGTGTTTACAACTTCAGCCTTCACTGTTGCTGGTTGTTCTTCTGCTTTTTCAGTTGTAACAGCTGGTGCATCTGTTGTCACAACTGCTTCTTTATTTGGAACAGCTGCCACTGCTACATCAGCTGTTGTTGCTGTTGTAGCTGCTTCAGCTGTTGCTTGTGTGTTCGTTGTAGTCGCTGTTTCTACAGCATTTGTTTCTTTAGCAGGTGTTAAAACATCTGCTTCTTTTGTATTTGTACGTTTATCGGCTTCTTTGGTTGCTTCAGGAGAAGTAACTAAAGAAGCTGTTGTACCTGAATTTGATTGAGTTACTGTCTTATCTTGAGTTTCATCCGCTGAAACTGAAGATGTTGTTACAGACAATCCTCCCAAGACAGTAGCAAGTGCTACAGAAGCAACTGCAATTGTAACCCATTGCTTCTTAACTTTATGAAGCTTATAGTGTATCTTATTTTCCATTATAATTTTCCCCGTGATTTTATTTGTCAAAATCAGACTGAAATCTATCCGATTTCAAACAGTTATATTATATCATTATTTTCTAACTATTTCTCGAATTAATTATTTTTTTATAAAATATATGTTACATAACATTAATATTAGAAAAACTTTGTAACACACCTATTTCATAGGTTTTCAATTCTCATTTTCATATCATTTGATAACTAAAACTATTTTTCATAAAAGCCGCCAAAGTCCTTGATACAATAGCTTTTACAATGATTCTGACTCAAAATTGATATTTGTCAGATTTTTTTCTTTAAGGAGCAAAAAAAGGCAAAATTTCTTTAAACGATTCTCGTTTTCAAGAAATTTCACCTATAAATTCATGTCAAATCATATCGTTTTTCACTTAATCTCTCAGATTAAGATTAGATTGATTGATTATTTATTTATCAAAATCAGCATAACCATTTTCATCGAAGAAGACAGTCGTACCGTCTTGGAAAGTAATCCATGTGTTTGTCACACGTTCTCCAAGAACTGATTCGTAGTATTCTACTCCTTTTGGTGTGCTGATTGGGCTACCTTTAACTTGACGTCCCAAATTATCAAAGTAATATTCTTTACCATCGATATTTTGGCGTCCTGTTACAGCCTTACCATCTTTGAAGTAGTACCAAACATTGTTACCAGTTGTCAAGAAACGGTTATTGAGACGCTCACCTGAATCTTTGTCATAGTAAGAAAGTGATCCGTCAGCATTCTTAACAAAGTCGCCTTTGACTTGACTACCATCTTCTTTGAAGTAATAGTTTTTACCACGAACGCTATAGGCACCTGTTACGATTTCACCATTATCTTTGGCATAGTACCATGTCTTACCACCATCAAGAGTGAAGAAATCAGATTTGACTTGGCTTCCATCAGCATTGAAGTAATAGTTAAGGTGGTCAATTGTTTGACGACCTGTGGCGAGGTTACCATCCTTATCAGCATGGTACCACTTGCCGTTCACTTCGAAGAACTTGTCTTTAACCTTGTAACCATTATCTACAGTGTAGTAGCTAATCTTGCCATTTTCAGTAACAAATTCACCTTTAACTTGGGCACCATTTGCACGGAAGTAGTATTCGTGACCATCCAAAGTAAGAGCACCTGTCACATTTTTACCAGCTGCATCACGGTAGAACCATGTTGAGCCATCTGTTGTGTAGAATTCACCCTTCTTAGCTTGTGCATAGCCTTGATCATTGAATTCATACCAGATACCATCGATTTCAGCCCAACGATTTGTGTAGGCATTACCTGAATTTTTATCAAAGAAGTAGAGTTTTCCGTCTGGAGTCACATACTTAGTACCTTTAGCTTGGAAGCCATTTTCATCAAAGTATTGCAATCCTCCACCAGCATAAGTCAAGCCAACAGCCATTTCTCCAGTTGGTGAGAAATAACGGAATTTAGCTTCTGTTTCTGAAGTACCTTCTTTCGGTACATCGAATACAAAGTAACCATCTTTGTACTGCTCACCAAAGCTACCAAAGTAATAATATTTACCATCCTGTTGATAAATAGAATCACGAAGCTGGATACCGTTTGGCAAGAAGAAATAAGTCTTACCATCGATATCTTGACGACCAGTCAACATATAACCTTCTTTATCGAAGTAATAGTAATTTCCAGCATATTTAATGAAAGCATTCTTAGCTTGGAAACCACTATTATCAAAGTAGGCCATACCCTTACCATCATAGTAGAAACCTGTCTTACCACCTTGATCTGTCAAAGGTTTTGGCAAGAAGATGCCATTCTCAGTAACTTGATAGTAGCGACCAGTAGCATCGTTACTGAGAACATAACGACTACCACGACCAAGGATATTAGTACCATTCATGTACTTAGCAGACCATTGCTTGATTTTAACAGATGGATCAATCTTCTTACCAGTTGATATCATCACATCTTCAAACAACTGTGGATATTTCTTTTGGAGCTCATCAAGGAACTCACCACCATATTGAGCTTGGAAGTCCTTACCTGATGATTTAGAATTTGCAACATATAAAGTGTTATTGATATAAGCATTGGCCTTTGGAGTACCATAACTATTAGCACGCGTTGCTGTTACAACTTCTTGTCCTGGCAATTGGTAAAGTTGGTCTGGTACCCAGTCAGCAATTGCTTGAATACCTTGCTTGTGAAGGGCTTTAAGGGCATTACGAAGATCTTCTTTAGAACCGTATTTGTTGTTCTTACTCATGGCAAGGTCATAGCGGTCCGTAAAGGCATAGCCATTTTGGATAACAGAATCAAGGAAGGTACGGTCATCAGCCGATACAAATTGAGGAGCCATCTCGAATGATGTGATTCCCCATGACTTGAAGAGTTCTGCGTTTTCTGCAATCAATTTATTAGTATATTGGCTATCGTTTTCAACAAAATCTTGGAAGTTTGAGAAGCCTTCATAGATAACTTGTGAATCTAATGCTTCAGTAGCAGAGAATGTCTTATCAAGTTTCTTATCTGAACCTTTAACACGGATATCTTGGTTATCAGGTGCACCTACTGGTACCCATACACCAAGATAACCTCTCATATCAACAGTTCGATACCCCTTAATTTCATCTCCACTAAAAGTCAAGTTCCCTTCAGCATCAGTGTATTTAATTTTTCCAGCTGCAGCTGCATCATTCTCGTAAGTGACAATTCCCTTATCAGTACCAAGAAGTAATGGACGGTAGGCTTGGTTAGCATGAAGTTTACCCATGTTAACTTTCAAAGTACCATCACCCAGTGAGAAATCCTGATTATTGGCAATAAGGGTCAACATACCAGAATGTTTACTTGTTTCTGCTACACCCGTAGTTTGGTCAGCAGTCATAATATCTTTACCGTAACGAACAGATGACAAGATTTCTTTTCCATTGAACGTGTCGACTTTCATCGATTGTCCACCTGAAACATATTTCATACGGTTCTTCAAGAGTGTTGTGATAGTATCATAGTAAGGAGACTTAGTAGCCATATATTGGCCATTATCTGTATAAAGATCTCCATAATAAACACGAGTTACCTGCTCCATATTTTGAAGAATCAAAGCATAGGCAGCCGGGATATTGTTAATCGTATAACGTTTTTCTGCCTTCTTAATATCTTCATTATAGATTTCAAAGGCACGTTTCAATTCAGCATCAGTCATGGTATAACCATCTGATTTTGGATTGATTTCTTTTTGAACAATATCACGAATGATATCTTGAACAAGGTTATCATGAGCACGCGCAAAGATATAGTTAGCTTGTGTATCCCCATACTTACTATTATTTGTACGGTCTGTCAAACTGCTAGTAATCAAATCTTTCAATGAAGAGCCCGAACCATAAAGTGCACCCATAATTGCATAACGAAGGTTATTATCCATGGCAAGGGCTGCACCATCATGTTTTTGATTATAAGCATTATCATTTAAATCCCAAGCTTCAAGGATAGAAATGTGAGCGAGTGCATTAGCTTCAGATTTATCCACACCAAAGGCTGCTCGGAAGTAGTTTGTATAAACTTGGAGAAGGTCTGCATCAACATTATCAACTGCATCAACACGGATACCATCAAAGTTAGCATCCTTATCACCCATAACAATTGATCCCCAGTTCACAAGATAGTGAATTTGGTTCAACTGCTCAGCTTGCACAACTGGATTTGAGTTATCAACGTCATTGGCAAGTAGGAATTCATAACCACCCAAGTATCTTCCTGTACCATTTAGAGAACCATCTTGGTTACTTGGTGTACGGTTAAGCAAACGGTAATCAGAATTTGCCCAAGGGGTCTTGTCATTATTGACATAAAGAAGAGCTCCCCCTTGAAGGTGGTCAGCAAGGGTATAGTTTTCAGTTGTAGTATTCCACTGGTCTTGTTCTTTTACAAAAGACTCAATTGCTTGACGAAGCCATTCGGTTGATTTTTTAGCTGAAATTTCTTGTTCAATCTTAATTTGAATTGTCTTAGCAGCTGCATTCAATTCTGACTGACTTTGGCTAGTTGAATAAGTTGCGTTAAGGTTAAAGTGTTTAGAGAAAGTATTGAGGTAGGCAACTTGTGTATCTACATCAGGCCACCATGCCATCAAAAGTGGACGGAAGTCTTTCTCAGTTGATACACGCCATTTTTCACCATTTTCCAAAATAGTAACTGGACGGTACCAGCTGTTTGGTGTCAAGTACCCATCTACCAACTCGAAGCTTTCTTTCTTAGAATCGTAAGCACGGTTATGTGAAGAGAAAGCATCAACTAGATTAGTTGTACCTGGTGTGAATGAGTGTGTTGATGTACTTGTCAAAGCACCGTCTTTACCGAAGTAAAGCAACTGGCCATTTACTGAAACAGCAAAGTTTGTTTTATAGGAACCGTCTTCTTTGACATAGTAGTACTTGCCATCAACTTGCTTGATGTTGTCCAAAGAGAGCGCTGCTGTTTCTTCTTTTTCAGTAACACCAGATTTTGGTTTTTCAGCTACTGTAAGCGTTGTATCTGTCGCTGCTGCAGCTGGTGTTTCTGTTGTCGCACCATTTGCTACTGCTGCACGATCTGTTGTTACTGGTGTTGCAGTATTAGTAGTTGTATCTGCTGCAGTGGTTGCTGCCGCAGGAGTTTCGACTGTTGCAGCATCAGCAGCCTTGTCAGTTGTTGTTGCTGTCGCATCTGTCGTAGCAGTTGCTGCAGGAGCGGCTACTTCATGCGTTTCAACGACAACATCGCTTTCAGCTGTCGTAGAGGCAACTGGTTTAGTTGTTTCATCAGCTGAAACTTTTTGATTGGCAACTGTAGCACCACCTACGATAGAGGCAAGTGCTGCCGAAGTGACGGCAATCGTCACCCACTGCTTCTTAACTTTGTGAAGCTTATAATGTACCTTTTTTCCCATTTTAGGTCCTCATTTCTTTTTCCTAGTTTGAATGAAAATCTACATAATTCAAACATTTTCATTATAGCATATTTTTTTCAAGTATTTGGAAACTTTATCAGACCTTTTAACTTTTTAATCATAATGTAAATTGAAAAATATTTTGACAAATATTAAAAACTACCGAATGTAGAAAACGGTAGTCTTTTTCTATTTTTTAGGAAAGTTTTTAGAAGTCACTGATTAAGCTATCTCTATGCAATCAGTTGGCAATTTTCAAGCCAGCTATTAAGCAAAAACCACGTTATGTTGAACCCTGTAACTGACTAAAAAGAGCAAGGTTTCTGTGACCAATTTTGCCAGAACCAGTCCCAAACCAATGGCAACTAGACTACTAAGTAAGAAATAATTACAAGCCAAGAAGACCAGGACCAACATAAAGTAGCGAACACTCGATCTAAAGAGGGAGCTTGTCGGATTGAAGACCACATTAGCGTTTAGTAGACACTGGCTGGAAGCCGAAATCACTCGAGCTAGCACGACCGAAAGGAGGAGATTTTTCGTCAAGGCAAAGAGCACAAATAAGGCTGTTGCATCAATGACTGAGGCCAAGACGGCCGTGCCAGAGAACTTTAAAAAAGGGCTGTAAATACGGATGGAATCACGAATGGGCCGAAAGTGCGAACTTTTATTTTCCTCCAGATAAACGGTTTCGATAGGGACTTCAGAGATTTGGTGGCCTGATTTTTTGGCTTCAAGCAACATATTAAACTCATACTCGAAACGATTGCCGTCCAGGTTAAGAAGCCATGGAATCAGGTCGGTTGACATGCCTCGAAGTCCTGTCTGAGTATCTGTTACCTTCTGACCAGTTACCAGATGGAAGAGCCCTGCAGTCACCTTGTTGCCGATGCGACTACGTGCTGGTACCTTACCAACAAAGGCACGCGCACCTAAGATAAGATGGCTTGGATTTTCCTCGGTTGCCTTGGCCACACGGACAATATCTTTAATCAGGTGCTGACCATCACTGTCAACTGTGACTATAGGTTGAGCCGAAAGGTGCTGACCGACTACTTCTTCTTGAATATAAGCGAAAGCAGTCTTAAGAGCAGCTCCCTTTCCTTTATTGACAGGATGGGTAAGGACAGTCGCTCCAATAAAAGCCGTTTCGTCGTAATAGTCGTTATAGCCTGGGCCACTCCCATCATTAACAACAATAATACGGGCTTTAGGGAGTTTTATGGTAATATCTTGAACCACCTGAATCAGGCGTTTGTCTGGTTCATAAGCTGGAATAATAATATACATAGGCACTTCCTTTCTGTTTCATCCTATGACTCTTTAGTGACCTCCTCCAAAGCCACCTGGTTGCCCACCACCTTGGGGACCACCGCCACCTTGAGGGCCTCCGCCGCCAGGCATTGAGTTCTCAATCTTAGTTTGTTTTTCACCATTGATAGTAATGTCACCACCAGTATAGGTCGCTGAACCATCGAAGTCAAAGCCAGATTGACCAGTCAAATTAATCGTTCCCCCCGATACAATAATATCGCCGTTGGAATCGATTGGATCTGTATCTCCCTCACCGACCTCAACATTTAGGGTTCCGCCAGTCATCTTGAAGAAAATCTCACTTTGACTGGCATTACTATTAGCAGCATTGATACCGTCATCTGTCGCATAGACATCGATATTTCCGCCATTAATAGTCACAGATTTACCTTCAATACCTTCGGTTGATTTTTCAAGTTTGTAAGTACCGCTATCAATAATCAGGTCACCTGAGGCATGAATACCGTCGTCACCAGCCTTGATAGTCATGGTATTATCAGACAGATACATGGTCCCTACTGATGTGTCGTCATCATTGTCGACCTTAACGCCATCTTCTTCCGCTTCAATGGTCATGGTTGTTCCTGTGATATTAAGTTCATCATTGACATTGAAGGCATCACCGACTGAGGAAATCTTATAGGTACCGCCAGTTATATGAAGGCTGTCATTGGCTTTAATACCGTTGTTTTTCTTGGCATCAATGTTTAGGGTGCCTGTACCGTTAATGGTCAAATCTCCTTTAGAGAAAATCACAGCATCCGCATCTTCATCACTATTAGAACTTGAATCAGAAAGTGTGTTTGTAGTGCCATCTTTAAGTGTCAGATAGACATGACCAGCTTTTGTGGCATTGATTGCTGCATTTGTATTTGTCATGGTAGCACCATCCAAAACAATATGGACATCGTCTGAATCACCAGCGTCTACCTTGATTTGCACACCGTCGGATTTTCCTGAAATGACGTAGGTCCCTGCTTTAGAGATGGTTACAGTTGAACCTGATAGGGCTGCACCATCACCTGAAACATCCGCAGATGAGCCTGATAACTTAATCTTAGTAGCTGAGCTTTCGTTATAAGAGGTATCAGAATCTTTAGAAGTAAAATAGTTGCTGTTGCTGTTGTTGTTCTTATTTGTTTTCTTACTGGTCGTTGCTGTTACAGCACTTGTTTTTGATGTCGTGCTTGACGTCGTCCCAGTTGACTGACTGCTTGATTGGCTACAAGCTGTCATGACTGTTAGGGCAGTCGCACAAGTTAATAAAGTCGTCCATTTTTTTAGTTTTTTTGATTTCATATTTTTTCCTCTCGTGTTCGTTTGGATGATTACAGTTTACGGGACTTACCTAAAACATTTCTAAAGGTTAACTGAAACTTATCTTAAGTTAAGTTTGGTGAAAGTTTGGCTTAGGACTTCTTTCAGAAAAGTCCCATAGACTAATAGGCGAGCAAGTAAGTGCTATATAGAAATAGTACATTTTCGCTCAACTTTTCTACTATAAAAAAAGAATTAAAACAATAAGTCGACTGTTTGGAAATAGATGTTTCTACAATAAATTCCCTATTTTCCTGGGAGTTGCTTTACGGCTTTGTATCTTATCTAATTGAACACGCCTACAACTCGGGGGAAAAAGATGGGCCCTGCTTGGAGATAAACTCCTGAGATCGGAAGAGCA
>ERZ506769.1584-NODE-1584-length-10966-cov-4.240858_pt1 | contig 10966 bp, 9 predicted proteins | sample MGYA00513039_ERZ506769 | MGnify/ENA metagenome assembly ERZ506769 | reverse complement strand
CGCTGCCGCGGACGGTCTCGTACAGAGAGACGGACGCCTCGCCGTCGGCGAACGACTTGACCTCGGCCTCGCCGAGCTTGGTGCCGAGGATCTTGCAGATCTCGGTTGCAAGCGCCGGATTGGCGTTGCCAGTGAACAGTTTGATATCCTTGCCATGAGAAAACATTTTTTGCACACTCACTTTCTATCTGATTTAAAAACTTCTCTCGTGGTTTTTAACGGTGTTGGTGTCCGGGGTGTTTACTTCTTCCCCCAGCTTTTGCGCAGGCGCGCGGCCCAGCCCTCCTTATTCGTCTGGCGCGTGCGCGCGATGGCGAGCGCCCCGGCGGGCACGTCGTCCGTGACGGTGGAGCCGGCCGCTGTGTAGCAGGCGTCGCCCAGCGTGACGGGCGCGATGAGGTTTGTGTTGCAGCCGATAAACACATCGTCGCCGATGGTGCAGCGGAACTTCTTGTGGCCGTCGTAATTCGTCGTGACCGTACCGCAGCCGAAGTTCACCCGCTCGCCGACGTCGCTGTCGCCGACATAGGTGAGGTGGCTGATCTTCGTACCGTCGCCGATGGAGGAGTTCTTCATCTCGACGAAATCGCCCACGCGGCAGTGGTCGCCGATGGAGCAGTGCGGCCGGACATAGGCAAACGGACCGACGGTCGTGTGGCTGCCGACGGTGCTGTCATTGAGCTGGGAGGCGTTGATGGTCGTCTCCTCCCCGACGGTGCAGTCCGTCAACATGGCGTTCGGGCCGATCTCGCAGCCCGCGCCGATGTGCGTCCGCCCGCGCAGGATCGTCCCCGGCAGGATCGTCACGCCCGGCGCGACGGTGCAGCGCGGGTCGACATAGGTATTCTGCGGGTCGATCACAGTGACGCCACTGTGCGCAAGGCGGCGCATGAGCAGCTCGCGGCAGCGCGGCATGGCCGCCTGCAGCTCACCCGCGTCCGCGACCGGCAGAAACGCCGGGGCCGCGCTCGGCGACTGCCACAGCGGCAGGATGCCGGCGGCCTCGGCCGGGCAGTCGGCAAGCGTCCTTCCCTCGCCGAGACGGGCGCGCAGCTCGCCTGCGTCCGCGGCATAGACCGCGCGGGACGGCTCGCCCGCCGCGGGCACCACCGCGCCCGGCACGGCGATCACGCCGCCCTGCACCTGCGCCAGCGCCTCTTCGGCGGAGTCCACGCATGTCAGATCGAAGCCCTCCGCGGCGGCAAGCACTTCCTCCCGCGCGTCCGCGTCACAGACAGCAAAAAACCGCTGTGCGCCGCAGGCCCGAAGCTCCTGACACACCCAGGCCAGCACCGGGCAGAACAGAACAGGCTGCAGCATCAGCGGTTTCTCGGAGGGGGCTCCCTCCGTTTTCAAATCAAACAGTACAACGCTATAATCCATGGGAATCATCCCCCTTTCCCTATCCTGCTCTCTATTATAGCAAGGACTTCAGGAAAATCCAGTATTTTCGCAGAAATTTCCGGTAATAATTTTTGGAAGCCCTGTTTTTTGTTGGGAATTCCAGATTTTTTCCATTTTCACCGCTCCGGCGTTGGAGAGAACGTCATTTCGTCGAACAAACTCGGCGCATTTTTTTGTATTTTCAGGAAAAAATCAACTATTTAAAGATTTAGCAGTTGAATTTCTCCCCGATTTGCATTACAATAGGCAAGTCATTCAGGGTGGGAGGAAAGAAGGTGCAGCAAAATGGTCCATATCGTACTCGTAGAACCGGAAATTCCGCAGAATTGCGGGAATATCGCGCGCACCTGTGCCGCAACCGGCAGCGACCTCCACCTCATCCGCCCGCTCGGCTTCGATATTTCCGACCGCGCCGTCAAGCGCGCGGGGCTGGATTACTGGCACCTCGTCACCGTGCGCGACTATGAAAATCTGCCCGCGTTCTTCGCGCAGCACCCGGAAGCGGAGCAGAACCTCTGGCTCGCCACCACCAAGGCCCCGCAGGACTACTGTCAGGCCGACCTGACGGGTGACTGCTGGCTCTTCTTCGGCAAGGAGACGGCGGGGCTGCCCGAGGCGTTCCGCCTTGCGCACGCCGACCGCTGCGTCCGCCTGCCCATGCGCGCCGAAGCGCGCAGCCTGAACCTCTCGAACTCCGTCGCCATCCTCACCTATGAGGCCCTGAAGCAGCAGGGCTTCCCCGGCCTGACCGGAACGGGCGAGATGTCGCGGCTGTAAGCAGGTCATTTCCGTGTATAGCAGCATCGCAATGATTGTATATATTTCATAAGGAGTGTAGCTGTATGAACTATCATAAAAAGACCATCAACGACGTCGACGTTTCCGGCAAGAAGGTTCTCCTGCGCTGCGATTTCAATGTTCCCCAGGACAAGGAGACCGGCGCCATCACCAGCGACAAGCGCATCGTCGCGAGCCTGCCCACCATCCGCGCCCTGCTCTCCCGCGGGGCGGCGGTCATCGCCTGCTCCCACCTCGGAAAGCCCAAGGGACAGCGGAAGGAGAGTCTGAGTCTCGCCCCCGTCGCCGTCCGTCTGAGCGAGCTGCTCGGGCAGGAGGTCATTTTCGCCAAGGACGTTACCGGCGAAGACGCGAAGGCCAAGGCCGCCGCGCTGCAGCCCGGCCAGATCCTGCTGCTGGAAAATCTCCGCTTTGATCCCCGCGAGGAGAAGAACGATCCCACGTTCGCCAAGGAGCTGGCCGACATGGCCGAGCTCTATGTCTCCGACGCGTTCGGCACCGTCCACCGCGCCCACGCCTCCACGGCGGGTGTCGCGGCGTATCTGCCCGCCGTGTCCGGTCTGCTGGTCGCCAAGGAGCTGCAGATCATGGGAGGCGCGCTCGAAAATCCCAAGCGCCCGTTTGTCGCGGTGCTCGGCGGCGCGAAGGTCTCCGACAAGATCGGCGTCATCAACAACCTCCTCGACAAGGCCGACACCATCATCATCGGCGGCGGCATGGCCTATACGTTTGCCAAGGCACAGGGCGGCGAGATCGGCAAGAGCCTGTGCGAGAGCGACAAGCTCGACTATGCGCTCGACATGATCGAAAAGGCGAAGAAAAACGGCGTGAAGCTCCTGCTCCCCACCGACACGCTCGCCGCCACGGAGTTTGCCCCCGACGCCGAGAGCCGCGTCGTCCCCACCGGCGCCATCCCCGCCGACATGGAGGGCATGGACATCGGCCCCGACACGACCGCCGCGTTCTGCGAGGCCGTCAAGGGCGCGGGCACGGTCGTCTGGAACGGGCCGATGGGCGTCTTTGAGTTTGAGAGGTTCGCGCAGGGCACCCGCGCCATGGCGCAGGCACTGGCCGACAGCGGCGCCGTCACGATCGTCGGCGGCGGCGACAGCGCGGCGGCCGTCGAGCAGATGGGCTTTGCCGACAAGATCACCCACATCTCCACCGGCGGCGGCGCGTCTCTGGAGTTCCTCGAGGGCATCGAGCTGCCCGGCGTCGCGTGCCTTCTGGATAAGTAAGGATCCAATCACCCGCGGCCCCCCGGTCACGGATGTTCAGATTGAAACATAAGAAAGTAGAGGAGAAATCAACATGAATCGCAGATACCGCAAAACCATCATCGCAGGCAACTGGAAGATGAACAAGACGGCTTCCGAGACGAAGAAGTTCGCCGAGGAGCTCAAGGCCATCATGCCCAGAGCCAAGTGGTGCGATGTCGTGGTATGCGTTCCCGCCGTCAACATTCCCACCGCCATCAAGGCCTTCAAGGACGTCCGCGTCTCCGTCGGCGCAGAGAACGTGTTCTACGAGAAGTCCGGCGCCTTCACCGGCGAGGTTTCCGCCGATATGCTGAAGGACCTGGGCGTGAAGTATGTCATCATCGGCCACTCCGAACGCCGCCAGTACTTCGGCGAGACTGACTTCACCGTCAACAAGAAGGTGCTCGCCGCGCTCGAGACGGGCCTGCACCCCATCATCTGCGTGGGCGAGAGCCTGGAGCAGCGCGAGCTGGGCATCACGATGGAGCTCATCGCCCTGCAGATCAAGTCCGCGCTCGCCGGCGTGAGCGCCGACAAGCTGCGCAAGTGTGTCATCGCCTATGAGCCCATCTGGGCCATCGGCACCGGCAAGACCGCCACCGCCGAGCAGGCGGCCGAGGTCTGCACCTTCATCCGCACGACGATCCGCCACCTGTACGGTGCGCGCATCGCCCGCTCCATCACCATCCAGTACGGCGGCTCCATGAAGCCCTCGAACGCCGCGGAGCTGCTTAGCCAGCCCGATATCGACGGCGGCCTCATCGGCGGTGCCGCTCTGAAGGCAGGCGACTTTGTGGAGATCATCAACGCCGCCAATCAGGACTGAGTCCTGTTCGGCAGAAACGAGGGTTGTTATGAACAAAACACCGACGACGCTGATTATTATGGACGGCTTCGGCCTGACAGAGCCCGGCCCGGGCAACGCCGTCTCTCTGGCGCAGACGCCCGTGCTCGATAAGCTCTTTGCCGAGTGCGCCCACACGGAACTCTCGGCCAGCGGTCTGGACGTGGGTCTGCCCGCCGGCCAGATGGGCAACAGCGAGGTGGGTCACACCAACATCGGCGGCGGCCGGGTCGTGTTTCAGGATCTGCCCCGGATCAGCCGCGCCATCGACGACGGCTCGTTCTTTGAAAATCCGGCCTATAACAAGGCGATGGACGACTGCCTTGCGCGCGGAACAAGCCTGCACCTGTGTGGGCTGCTCTCCGACGGCGGCGTCCACTCCCACATCCGGCACCTCTTCGCCCTGCTGCGCATGGCGAAGCAGAAGGGGCTGACGCGGGTCTATATCCACGCCTTTCTCGACGGGCGCGACGTCTCCCCCTCCTCAGGCAAGGACTTTGTCGCCCAGTGCGCCGCGGAGTGCGAAAAGCTCGGCGTCGGCAAAATCGCGACCGTGACCGGCCGCTATTACGCGATGGACCGCGACAAGCGCTGGGAGCGCGTGCAGATGGCCTATGACGCCATGGTCTACGGCGAGGGCATCCAGAACGCTGATCCCGTCGACGCGGTCTCACGCTCCTATGACGCGGGCATCACGGATGAGTTCGTCGAGCCCGTCGTCTGCGACGGCGAGGGCACGATTTCCGACAATGACAGCGTCATCTGCTTCAACTTCCGTCCCGACCGTGCCCGCGAGATTACCCGCGCCATCGTCGACCCCGATTTCGACGGCTTCAAGCGCGAGTTCTTTCCGACTACCTACGTCTGCAGCACGGAGTATGACGCATCCATGCCGAACGTGACCGTCGCGTGGCCGCGCATCGCCGTGAAGAATGGGCTCGGCGAGTATCTGAGCCAGCTCGGCATGACGCAGCTGCGCATCGCCGAGACGGAGAAGTACGCGCATGTCACGTTCTTCTTCAACGGCGGCGTCGAGAAACAGTACCCCGGTGAGGACCGCGTGCTCGTCCCCTCGCCGAAGGTCGCGACCTATGACCTCCAGCCCGAGATGAGCGCGTTCGAGGTCTGCGACAAATGCGTCGAGCGCATCAACTCCGGCGCCTACGACGTCATCATCCTGAACTTCGCCAACTGTGACATGGTCGGCCACACCGGCGTGCTCGAGGCGGCGGTCAAGGCCGTTGAGACGGTGGACACCTGCGTTGGCCGCGTCGTGGATGCCACGCTCGCCGCGGGCGGCATCGCCATGGTCACCGCCGACCACGGCAACGCCGAGGTCATGCGCCAGCCGGACGGCTCCCCTATGACCGCGCACACGACCAACCCCGTCCCCTTTATTCTCTGCGGCGCGGGCAGCGAGCTGCGCCCCGGTCGCCTGGCAGATATCGCCCCCACCATCCTTGATGTGATGGGTCTGGCCTGCCCGCCCGAGATGGACGGCGAGACACTGATCGTAAAATAAATCTTCGCCCCAAAGGACTTCGTCCTTTGGGGCGATTGATTTCGCTGCACTCCGCGCCTTGCCCTGCCATAGGCAGGGCTGTGACACTGCGCACAAAATGCGCGGTTCGGGGCGTGATTCTCACCAAGTGAAATGCCCTCCCCGCCGTATGGCGGGGAGGGCATTTCACTTGTGTGTCAGTCGCTCTCCCGCATGCGGTAGCCCACACCGACCTCGGTGAAGATGTACTGCGGCTGGCCGGGCTTATCCTCAATCTTGCGGCGGATGTTCGCCATGTTCACGCGGAGGATCTGGTTGTCGGTCTTGGCCTTCGGCCCCCAGAGCTCGCGGATGATGAAGTCATAGGTCAGCACCTTGCCCGCGTATTTGCCGAGCAGGGCGACGATCTTATACTCGTTGACCGTGAGCTTGGCGTTCTCACCGCGCTTGAGCACCTGGTGCTTGTCATAGTCGATCGTCAGCTCGCCGACGGTGAACTTGCCCGACTGCGCGATCTGCGAATTGGGCAGGGCCGTGCGCGTGTGGCGGATGGCCGTTCGGATGCGGGCGAGGAGCTCCGACGTGCCGAAGGGCTTGACGAGGTAGTCGTCCGCGCCGTAGTCGAGGGCTTCAACCTTGTCGTGCTCGTGCGTGCGGGCGGAGACGACGACCACCGGCAGGTTCGACCACTTGCGCACGGATTTGAGCACCTCCAGCCCGTCCATATCCGGCAGCCCCAGATCCAGAACGATCAAATCCGGGCAGTGCGAGGAGATCATGGTCAGCGCCTCCTCGCCGCTGCGGACGATGATGGTGTCATAGCCGTTGGCCGTGAGAATCATGGAGATGAAGTTGCTGATGCTCTGCTCGTCCTCAACGATCAGAACCTTATCCTTGATTTTCATAGGGTTCCTCCTTCATTGGCAGATATACCTGAAACACGGCGCCGCCCTGTTTGCTGCTGCGGGCCGTGATCCGTCCCTGATGCGCTCTCACAACCGCCTGACAGGCGGAGAGACCGATGCCCATGTTGCGGCGCTTGTCCCCCTGCTCCGGTGGGCAGAAATAGCCGTTGAAGATGCGCGCCTGCAGCTCCGGCGGCAGTCCCACGCCGTTATCGGCGACGGTGAAGCATGCCTCGCGGTGGATTCTCTCGAGCGAGATATCGATATGCGTGGTCGTCTCGCCGTGGAGCGCGGCGTTTTCGAGCAGGTTCGTGAGCACCTGCTCGATGAGCAGCGGGTCCATCGGCACGAGCAGAAACTCGTCCGGCAGGTGGACGGAGACATCGATCGCCGGCCAGCGGCGGCGGAACTTGGCGACCGCGCCCTCGATGACCTCCTCGGCAGCCTCGGGTGTCTTGGTCACGCAGGCGTTTTCCGCGCCGATGCGCGTGATGGAGAGGAGATTCTCCACGATCCGGATGAGCCACTGCGCCTCCTGATTTGCGCTCTGAATCAGCTCGTGGCGCTGCGCGGGGGTAATCGTCTCCTCCTGCTCAAGCAGGACGTTCGTCGCACCGACGATGCCGGTCAGCGGTGTGCGGATATCGTGCGACACGGCGCGCAGGAGCCCGGCATAGAGCTTTTCGCGCTCCGCCTCGCGCGAGACGGCATCAAGCTGCTTGGCGCGGCTGGTGAGGATGCCGGTGAGGATGCTGATCGTCATCATGACGAGAAACGTCACCGGAACGCCCGAGAGCGTGAAGCTGATATGCCAGTACGGCTCGGTAAAGATATAGTCCACGCTCAGCACGCCGAGCACCGCGTCGAGCAGGCTGAAGAGAAAGCCGTCTGTGAAAAACGCCGTCAGAAAGACATCGAGCAGGAAAATCATGGCGACGTAGCTCGTGGCCTTGCTCGTGTCGAAGTGACGCAGAATCAGGCAGACAAACACCGACGCGGCATAGAGCAGGAGCGAGATGAAAAAATCCTTCGGCGAATAGAGCAGTAGTTCGCGGGACAGGTGCGTCTTTTTCTGCCACCGCTTGGGCCAGGAAAGGCGCATGGCATAGGCTCCTTTCTCGTGTGTTTTTTTAAGTTTATTATAGCATATCTTCGTATAAAGATTTCGTTAAATATGTGTTAAGAGTGGTACCGCTTTTCGGCAAGGGCAAACAGTGTCCGCCGCGCTTGACAAAGTGGTGCGGGTCTGCTATGCTGGAGACAATCAAATAGAGTGCAATGAGATGTTTGAGTCATGCAGAGCAGCGCAGGAGTCCCCTGCGCTGGTTTTGTGTGGCTTTTTTGCATGAAAGGGAGTGTTTTCTATGTGGGATGCCGTGGTGATCGGCGGCGGAGTGATCGGCTGCGCGGTGGCGCGAGAGCCGAGCCGCTACGCAGGGAAGGTCTGTCTCGTAGAGCGCAATGAGGACGTCTGCACCGGGACGAGCAAGGCCAACTCCGCCATCGTCCACGCAGGCTTCGACGCGATGCCGGGGACGAAGAAGTCGCGCTTCAACGTGGAGGGCAGCCGGATGATGGAAGAGCTCAGCCGCGAGCTGGACTTCTCCTACCGCCGCTGCGGTGCGCTGGTGCTGTGCTTCGAGGAATCCGGCCTGCCGCAGCTGCGTGAGCTGCTGCGCCGGGGCGAGGAAAACGGCGTCGAGGGGCTTGAGATTCTCTCGGGCGAGCGGCTGCGCGCGATGGAGCCCGCCGTGTCGGAGGATGTCGTGGCCGCGCTGTGGGCGCCGACGAGCGCGATTGTCTGCCCCTTCGGCCTGACGATCGCGCTGGCGGAGAACGCCGCGGCCAACGGCATCAAATTCCGCTTTGACACGCGCGTGGACGCTATCCGCCGCGAGGGGGATCACTTCGTCCTCTCCACGACGGGCGGCGAGATGGAGACGCGCACCGTCATCAGCGCGGCGGGCGTCTACGGTGATCTGCTGCACAACCAGCTTCTCCCCAACGATCCGCGTACGATCGTCCCGCGCAAGGGTGAGTACTGCCTGCTCGACCGGCGCGACGGTACGCTGGTCAGCCGGACGATCTTCCAGCTGCCGGGGAAGCTCGGCAAGGGCGTGCTCGTCTCGCCGACAGTGCACGGGAACCTGCTCATCGGCCCGACCGCGACCGATCAGGAGGATCGCGATGGCACGGACACGACGCAGGCCGGGCTCGACTACGCCGTCTCCACCGCGGAGCGGAGCGTCCCGCACCTGCCGATGCGCGACGTGATCACGAGCTTCGCGGGGCTGCGCGCCCACCTCACCGGCGGCGACGACTTCGTGATCGGCGAGAGCTGCGGCGGCTTTTTCGAGGCGCTCGGCATCGAGTCGCCGGGGCTGTCGTCGGCACCGGCCATCGGCGCGTATCTGGCGCGGGCCGCGGCGGAAAAGCTGGGGCTCGCCGAAAAGGCAGACTTTAACCCCCGGCGGCGCGGGATCCCGCACCTGAAGGAGCTGCCCTTTGCCGAGCGGCAGGCGCTCGCGGCACAGAACCCCGCCTACGGCAACATCATCTGCCGCTGCGAGGGAATCTCCGAGGGCGAAATTGTGGAGGCCATCCACCGCGTGCCGGGCGCGCGGTCGCTCGACGGCGTCAAGCGGCGCGTGCGCGCCGGGATGGGACGCTGTCAGGGCGGCTTCTGCGGGCCGCGCGTGATGGAAATTCTCTCGCGTGAGCTGAGTGTCCCGCAGACGGAGCTGACGAAAGCGGGCGGCGAAAGCCGTCTGCTCGTGGGGAAGACGAAGGAGGTGCAGGCATGAAAGAGGTACAGCTGGCCATCATCGGCGGCGGCCCTGCGGGGCTGGCCGCGGCCGTCGCCGCGCGGCGCGCGGGCGTGGAGGATATCCTGATCCTCGAGCGCGACCGTGAGCTCGGCGGCATCCTGAACCAGTGCATTCACGCGGGCTTCGGCCTGCACACGTTCGGGCAGGAGCTGACCGGCCCGGAATATGCCCACCGCTTCATCGAGCAGGTGCAGGCGCTGGAGATCCCATACTGGCTGAACACGATGGTGCTCGATATCTCGCCTGAGCGTGTGCTGACCGTGACGGGGCGCGAGCGCGGGCTGCAGCAGATCCGCGCGCAGGCGGTCATCCTCGCGATGGGCTGCCGCGAGCGGCCGCGCGGGGCGCTGAACATCCCCGGCTACCGCCCGGCGGGCATCTACTCGGCGGGCGCGGCGCAGCGGCTCGTCAACATGGAAGGGCTGATGCCCGGGCGCGAGGTTGTGATCCTCGGCTCCGGCGACATCGGCCTGATTATGGCGCGGCGCATGACGCTCGAGGGCGCACACGTCCACGCCGTGGCGGAGGTCATGCCGTATTCCGGCGGGCTCAAGCGCAACATCGTGCAGTGTCTGGAGGATTTCAATATTCCCCTGTACCTCTCCACGACCGTGGTGAACATTCTCGGCCGTGAACGCGTCGAGGGCATCGTGCTCGCGCAAGTGGATGAGAACCGCCGCCCCATTCCGGGGACGGAGCGCACCATCCCGTGCGACACGCTGCTGCTCTCGGTCGGCCTGCTGCCGGAAAACGAGATTGCGGAGCAGCTCGGCGTGGAGCTCGATCCAGCCACAAAGGGACCCTTCGTCGATCAGAGGCTGATGACGAGCGTGCCCGGCGTGTTCTGCTGCGGCAACGCCCTGCACGTCAACGACCTTGTGGACTACGTTTCCGAAAGCGGCGAGCTCGCGGGCAAAGCGGCGGCGCACTACCAGCCCGCCGACCGCTGCCGGGTGCGCCTGAGCTACCGCAAGGGGGATTTTCTCTACGCGGTGCCACAGTATTACGATATGGAGCAGCCCGGCTCCTTCACCGTATATTTCCGCAGCCGAACAGACCGGCGCGGCCAGTCCGTTACGCTGCTTGTCAACGACCAGGCGGAAAAAAAGAAAAATTATCTGCGTTTGCTGCCCTCTGAAATGGAAACGCTGACCGTTACGCCCAAAGAAAAGGTCCGCAGCCTCCAGCTGAAGATGGAAGCGCGGCAGTAAAGGAGCGTGTGCTTTATGAAAAATACCGTGCAGGAGATGACCTGCATTGTCTGTCCAAACGGCTGCCGCTTGCAGGTGATGGAAAAGGATGGTAAGATAGAGGTGACGGGCGCCACCTGCAAAAAAGGCGTGGCCTTCGCGGAAAATGAGCTGAAAAATCCAACTCGCTCCATTGCGAGCACGGTCAAAACCATTTTCCCGGACTGCCCCTATGTG
>ERZ506769.1577-NODE-1577-length-11006-cov-3.548169_pt1 | contig 11006 bp, 8 predicted proteins | sample MGYA00513039_ERZ506769 | MGnify/ENA metagenome assembly ERZ506769 | reverse complement strand
ACGACGCTCTTCCGATCTGCGTCATGGAGTCCGGCTTTTTCATGGGCTCGATGGGGCATGCGGTGGGCGAGAAAGTGGCTGCGATGATCGACCGCGCCATTGCCGAGCGTCTGCCGGTCGTCGTGTTCTGCGCATCCGGGGGCGCCCGCATGCAGGAGGGGCTCATCTCGCTGATGCAGATGGCGAAGGTGTCCTGCGCCGTGGAGCGCCTGGGCGCGGCCCGTCTGCCCTTCATCACCGTGCTCACCGACCCCACGACCGGCGGCGTGACGGCGTCGTTCGCCATGCAGGGCGACATCATTTTGGCCGAACCCGGCGCGCTCATCGGGTTTGCCGGGCAGCGCGTCATCCGCGACACCATCAAGCAGGAGCTGCCGGAAGGGTTCCAGACCGCCGAGTTCGCGCTTGAGCACGGGCTCATCGACGCCATTGTCGAGCGCTCCCAGATGCGCGGCGTTCTGGCGCAGCTGCTCGCGCTGCACGCGCCCGCCGACGATATGGGGCGCATCGTCACCTACCACAGCGTCATGGACGCCCTGCGCGTCGGCCCGGGCGCCTACGGCTCGGTGGATGTGGCCCCTGAGGCCCAGGCGGTGGGCGAGCGCATTCGCGACGAGGAAGCCGCCGGGTTGTGGCGCAGCTTGGCTGGAGTGCCGGTGGTGGGCGAGCTCATCGGGCGGTCGGAAAGCCCCGAGGAGGCCGAGGAGGCGTGCCGCCGCGAATTGGAGCGCCATGCCCGGCGCGAGGCCCGCAAGTCCGGGGTGAGTTTGGAGGCTCCGGCCGGCAGCGCATGGGAGAGCGTGCAGATCGCCCGCAACGTGCACCGTCCCACGGCGCGCCGTTATATCGATGGCATCGTCGAGGGCTTCATCGAGCTGCACGGCGACCGCGCCTTTGCCGACGACGGGGCCATCCTCGCCGGCATCGGCTGGATTTCCGGCCATCCGGTGACGATCATCGCCCAGGAGAAGGGCGTGAACTTGGCCGATCGCGTGGCCCGCAATTTCGGCTGCCCCCAGCCTGAGGGCTACCGCAAGTCGCTGCGCCTCATGCGTGAGGCGGAGAAGTTCGGCCGGCCGATTCTCTGCCTGGTGGACACCCAGGGCGCCTTCTGCGGCACCGAGGCCGAGGAGCGCGGCCAGGGCAACGCCATCGCCGACAACCTGGTCGCCATGGCCGGCCTGCGCGTTCCCGTGGTGAGCGTGCTTCTGGGCGAGGGCGGGAGCGGCGGCGCCTTGGCGCTGGCCGTGGGCAACCGCGTGGCCATGCAGGAGCATGCGGTGTACTCGGTGCTCTCGCCGGAGGGTTTCGCTTCCATCCTGTGGAAGGACCGCACCCGCGCGCCCGAGGCCGCCGAGGCCATGCAGATGGACGCCGCCTCGGTTTTGGCCGGCGGCATCATCGACGCGGTCATTTCGGAAGGGGAGGGCCCGGCTCACGAGAACCCGGAGGCCGCCATCGCCGCCGTGCGCGACTACGTTCGCGAGGCCTACAAGGAGCTGGCCGACCTCACGCCCGACGAGCTCGTAGCCCAGCGCCAGGAACGCTTCGCGAGGTTCTAGCAGGATATCCGGCTTTCCGGCCGCCCCGCGTTGCGCCTCGCGCTACGGCGGCCGGATGCTCTCGGGACAATTTGCATGTCTTTATTTTCGCAAAAATTGCGATTGTTAGCACGAGGGGATGGCTCACGATCTGTCTTGTTCTGAAACGGGATCTTTTGATGGGAAGATAGAGCATTTTAAAGGAAAGACGATGCGCAATGAGCTGGTTTTGCTCCGCTTCGCGTCGTCCTCGTCCCCTTGGGCATTCTTCGTTTGCTAACAATCGCAATTTCTTGGAAAAAACCGAGGGGCAAGTTGTCTCGAGCGATGAAAATGTCTCGGGCGATGAAAAAGCGGACCACCCGGTGGGCGGTCCGCTTGTTGATGAGCGTGCGTGTTCGCTGGTGCTGTCGGGCGCGCGGCCTTACAGCATCTTCGCGCGGAGCTCCTCGGGGGTCATGGGCGAGAGCAGCGCCGGCGCGATGTCGAAGATAGTACGGCAGCCCGTCTCGCCCGCACAGGCTATGCGCCAGCAGGCGCGGGCGCAGGCGACGAGCACGCTGCCGGTGAACTCCGGGTTGGAATCGAGCTTCAGCGAGTACTCGATCACATGGGTGTTCTCGCCGGCGGCACCCGTGGTGCCGGTGCGGATGACCGAGCCGCCGTGGGGAATACCGGCGTGATCGCGGTCGAGCTCTTCCTGAGAAATGAAGGTGACCGTGGTGTCGTAGTCGGCGAAGTAGTTCGGCATCGTGACGATGGCCTTTTCGATGGCGGCCGTATCGGCGCCCTCCTCGGCCACAACGAAGCACTCGCGGGTGTGCTTCTGGCGCGTGGTCAGCTCCGGGTTGACGCCGGAGCGCACGGCATCCAGCGCCTCGGGCACGGGCACCGTGTACTGGCGGGCGTCGGCCACGCCGGGAATGCGGCGGATGGCATCGGAGTGCCCCTGGGAGACGCCGCGGCCCCAGAAGGTGTAGTCGGCGCCGTTGGGCATGATGGCGTTGGCGTAAACGCGCGAGACCGAGAACATGCCCGGATCCCAGCCCACCGAGATGACGGCCACATGCCCCGTCTCGCGGGCCACCGCGTCGACGGCGGCGAAGTGCGCCGGGATGTTGGCGTGGGTGTCGAAGGAGTCGACCACGTTGTAGAGCGCAGCGGCTGCCGGGGTCTGCTCGGGCAGGTCGGTGGCCGAGCCGCCGGCGAGCATGAGCACGTCGATGTCGTCGGTGTGGGCGGCCAGCTCCGTGGCGGGCCAGACGGCGACGTTCTCGCCGAGCGGGTGCACGCTGGCCGGGTCGCGGCGAGTGAACACGCCCACCAATTCCATGTCGTCGTTGGCGGCGACGGCCAGTTCAATGCCGCGGCCGAGGTTGCCATAGCCGAGAATGCCGATGCGGATGGGGTTCAATGGTGCCTCCTTGGGTGTTCGCTAAGTGGGAAAGCGGTGCTTCGGGGCCGATGCCTGCTTTGGTTTTGAAGCTAGCGGGACAGGCCGCGCCGCCGTGGTGTCGCATCATTATCGCGTACCGTCTTGCGCGCGGGAACCTGTCCATGGCGAGCGTTACGAGGATTTAACGGAGAGGTACCTTGGCGCGGCGCTTGCGTCCGTTCGCCGACGGGGCGTTGTGGAATCGGGCGGGCGGAGGGCCCGCGACGCGCCGTTGCGGAAGGCGGCGCGGAAGTTGCTCGCGTGCTTGCCGGTCGCACGGTGCGGGGCGGCACGGGCTCAACCGGCCGTTGGACGCCCTCAGTCGCGCCCGGGATGCGCGGCGCGGCGGCTGCCCCTTCAATCTCCTCCCCCTGGGTGGGTATGCGCAGGGTGAACACGGTGACGCCCCGCTCGCTCGCCGCCTCGATGTCGCCGTGATGCGCCACGACGATTTCCCGGGCGATGGCGAGCCCCAGCCCCGCGCCGCCCTTCTTCGAGGAGCGCGCCCTGTCTTCGCGGTAGAACTTCTCGAAGATGGTCTCCAGATGGGCGTCGGATATCTCGCGACCGCGGTTGGCCACGGTGATGGTGGTCGTGCGGGCGTCCTGGCGGGCGGCGATGGCGATGACGGAGTTCGCGTCGGCGTAGGCCACGGCGTTGCGCAGCACGTTGCCCAGCGCCCGGGCGAGCTTGTCCGGGTCGATGAAGAACTGGCCGGCGCCGGCGGCATCCACAGTGATGCGAATGTTGCGGGCGGCGGCCTCGGGGAAGAACGCCTCGGCCACCTGCTGGCAGAACAGGCGCACCCCCACGGTCTCCCGCTCGATGGGAATGGCCGACAGATTGTAGCGGGTGATCTCGAAGAACTCGTTGATGAGGCTTTCCAAGCGCTCGGCCTTCGAATAGGCGATGTTGGCGTACTTGCGCAGGGTCTCCCGGGGCAGATCGGTTGTCTCGCGCAGCAGGTCCAGGTAGCCGAGCACCGAGGTGAGCGGCGTGCGGATGTCGTGGGCCAGATAGGCCACCAGCTCGTTCTTGCGCTGCTCGGCGGCGTGGGCGGCGCGCTCGTCGGCCAGCGACTGCGAGCGGATAACCGCCAGCTCGTTGCGGGCGATGGACAAGTCGGCCGGCAGCTCGATGGGGGCGTCCTTGTCGGCGAGCAGGCGTCCCACGGCTCCGGACAGCTCGTCGAAGTAGCGCAGCGACCGGTTCAGGGCTCTCAGGATGATGGCGAGCCAGCCGGCCACGAAGACGAGCAGGGCCAGCGGGAGCTTGAACGACTTGACGAACGTGTAGGTGGCGACGTCGCGCATGCGGTAGACGCCGTCCTCGCCGTACTGGATTTGCCAGACCGGGTTCTCGTCGGAGACGCCCAGCGCCCGCGCCTCTTCGGCGGAGGTCAGGTCGAGCCAGGCGCTGTAGGCCTGCTCCTGGGATTGGCGAAAGGCGCTTTGCAGAAGGTCGTTCAGCGTCGGCTGGTCGTAGCCCAGGACGGCGGCGCTGACGAGGATTCGCGTGGCCGCATCCACCGTGGTCTCCGGCGGCATGAACGTTTGGGCCTCGGGCAGCGAGAGCCCCAGCTCCTGCAGGGACGCCGACACGCGCAGGGCCGCTATGGCTTGGGCGGCGCTCGCGTCGTCAGTGGGAATGGCCTCGGCGGTCAGAATGGTCTGATAGGGAAGGAGGGGAACGGCCCGGGCGTTGTCGGTCTCGGCATCGAGGGCGGTCGCGTCGTCGATGAAGGTGCTCGCGTCGCCGATGGCCGCGGCGTTGGTGCCCGAGGCGACGGCCACATCCGCCCCGAGCTTTTCGGCCCGCTCCTTGGCGTGGGCCGCGGCAGCCTCGGCGTTCTCGGGTGAGTCGGCCATCATGCTCGCGTATTCCGCCAGGGCATCTTCCATCTCGTTCACTTCGCCTTGGATCTCGGTGATAGTGCCCGCATCGTTGGTGTAGCCGCCCTCGACGGCCTCGTTGACCCAGAGGTCGAAGAGGTTGGCATCGTCGAGCAGCCCCTGGTCGGTGAGGATCTGCTGGAACTGCTCGGAGGAGTTCAGGGTGCGCCAAGACGAGGTCGAGTCGGCCACCCAGTTCGCGATCGAAGGTACCATGAAGGTCTCGATCGCCAAGCAGGCCAGAGCGAAGGCCCCGCTGAACAGCAGCAGGTTGCGAATGAGGCCGCCGAGCACGCGCCGGCGCAGGACGCGGGCCTGTTCGCTTTTAAGCGCCATGGCCGGTGTCGCCGGGCGCGCCGCGCAGCTTGTAGCCGACGCCCCAAGCGGTTTCGATGAACGTCGTGGAAGCGTCGATATCGGCGAGCTTCTTGCGTAGGCGACGGATGTGCACCATGACCGTGTTGGCCGCCGCGTCGTCGAAGCGCTCGTGCCAGGCCCCTTCGAACAGATCGGCCGCCGAGACCGGTGAGCCGACCGACTGGGCCAGAATCGCCAGAATGGCGAACTCCTTGGGGGTGAGGTGCAAAGGCTCGCCGTGGAGCGTGGCCAGATGCGTGCGCAAGTCCACCTCGATGGCGCCGGCGGAAAGCAGGGTCGAGGAAGCCTGGGGCGCTGCTTGGCGTCGGCGCAGGCGCGCCTTCACGCGGGCCACCAGCTCGCGGGGCCGGAAGGGCTTGGTGACGTAGTCTTCGGCGCCCAAGGTGAAGCCGACGACTTGGTCGGCCTCCTCGTCCTTCGCCGAGAGGAAGATGACGGGAATGTCCCGCATCTGGCGCATGCGAACGCACAGCTCGAAGCCGTCGATGCCCGGCATCATGATATCCACGATGGCCAGGTCGAACGGCGTGCGGGCGAGCATGTCGAGGGCCGCCTGTCCGCTGTAGCAGGCCAGCGCGTCCATGCCCTCGGCCGCAAGCAGGTTGACAACCAGATCGGTGATGGCCTGCTCGTCGTCCACCACCAGTATGTGAGCGCGTTTTTCCATAAAGGCTATTGTACGCGATTCGCCCCGGGTTTTGCCAATGGGCATGCCATCCCGTGACAGCTTCAGGAAAAGTTAAGGTGCCCTGCCGGAAATGTCAGATTTCGCTATGGGACGCGTAAGCCGGCTCGTCGGTAAGGTAGAGGCGCAACGTAAGGAGAAAACCCATGGACACTGCTGCCTACCGTTTTGACGAGGGGAACTTTTACGGAGGAGATGAGCCCCTAAGCCGCACTGGGAGAGTGGACGCTTTGGACGTTTCAGATGCTCGGGGTGCTTCGGGTGTTCGGAATGTTTCGGGGGTCGCCCCCAACCCTTTCGGGCGTGATGCCTGGGTGCGGCCGCAGGGCGCGGGGGGCCGGCCGGGCAATGGTGCGGGATCAACGACCGCCCGGAGCTCCTCGCCGCAGCGGAGGCAGACTCGCGGGTTGGCCGTAGCCCCGACTGCTACGCCGGGCGTGGTGGCGGCCATGCTGGGCGGTCTGGCACGCACGGGCCGCGCCGCGCGGGGCCGCCGCATCGGGCGGCGACACTGGCATCTGTGGTCGGTGCTGGGCGTGGCGGCGCTCTCCGTCTTCGTCGTAGTCGCGCTGTTCCAGATGGCGAACCTGTACGCCGAAGGGCTGGGGCTCGCGGGGCCGGGCATCGCCTCGCCCACGGCCGATGCCTCTGTGGCCGCTGCGGACGCGGGTGGCGGAGCCGAGGCCGCTAGCACCCCGCGCGACGAGTGGCGCGGCGGCGAGCTGCCCTTTCTCTACCAGACCGACCCCCAGTACCGCGACGCGCCCTATGCCGGCGCCACGGTGGGAGAGGCCGGATGCGGGCCGACGAGCCTGGCCATGGTCTACATCGCGCTGACGGGGAAGACCGATAAGGATCCCGCCGCCATGGCCGCCTTCAGCGAGACCGAAGGTTACGTGGAAGAGGGTCTCACCGCCTGGCGATTCATGACCGACGGCGCGGCCGAGCTGGGGCTTTCCTCCCACGAGGTGCCGGCAGACGCAGGGCGGCTTAAGGAGGAGCTCGCCCAGGGGCATCCGATCATCTGCAGTATGCGCCCCGGCGATTTCACGAGCACAGGGCACTTTCTCGTGGTGGCCGGCGTGGCCGACAACGGCGAGCTGGTCATTCACGACCCCAACAGCCCCGCCAACAGCGCTCGCACGTGGGATGCCGAGCGTGTGCTCGCCCAGTGCGCCAACCTCTGGGCCTTCGAGCGAGGCTAATCTCCGAAACCAACACCCCTCGCACACCAACCGTAGGGGGCGACCTTGGTCGCCCCTCATCAGGAAAGATCGTCTCGCTTGATGAGGGCTGACCAAGGTCAGCCCCTACGGGCATAAAGCCCGGCAGAGGGGATTGTGCGTCGGGGAAGAGCGGGTCACCCATGCGGCGGGGGCGATTCGCTCATTCGGTGGGGTTCCTGCTTGGAGATCGGCGTCCGTGCTAGGATGGGGCCAGTGATTCCGACCGATGAGGAGGCTTCCCATGGATGCCTTTGTCCCCGAAGTTGCGCCACCGCCCTTGCTCGAGTGCCGCGACCTCACCAAACGCTACGGCGCCACCGTGGCGCTCGATCGCTTTACTGTCAGCTTGCCCGCCGGCCGCATCGTGGGGCTGCTCGGCCCGAACGGCTCGGGCAAGACCACGCTGCTGAAGATGATCGCCGGCGTGGCCCATCCCACGGCGGGCGACATTCGCGTGGCGGGCTATGAGGTGGGCCCGGAATCGAAGGCACTCGTCTCCTACCTGCCCGAGCGGCCCTACTTCTCCCGCTCCATGCGCGTGCGCGAGATGATCGCCTACTTCGCCGACTTCTACGAGGACTTCGACGCCGCCTTGGCGCGTGACATGCTCGCCCGGCTCGGCGTGCCCGAGGACGCTCCCACCTCGGCGCTTTCCAAGGGCACGGTTGAGAAGGTGCAGCTCACGCTCGTTATGGCCCGCCATGCAGCGCTGTATTTGCTGGACGAGCCCATCGGCGGCGTGGATCCGGCGGCCCGCGATTACATTCTGCAAACGGTCATTCGCGCCTATCGGCCGCAGTCGTCCATCATCCTTTCCACCCATCTCGTACGCGATGTGGAGGCGTTCCTGGATGACTTCATCCTGCTGCGCTATGGCCAGATGCTGTTGCACGCGCCCGTGGCCTACGTGACCCAGGAGAAGGGCACGACGCTGGACGCGTTCTTTCGAGAGGAGTTCCGATGCTAGGAAAGCTCTTCGCCCAGGAAATGCGGGCGCTTTGGAAGCCCGCGGCCATCATGCTGGCCGTTATGGTCGTCGCCGGCGTGGTGGGCATCGGCTGCATCGAGGCCACCGACGCCGTGAGCCGCGCGGCGGGATTCGCCTCCCGTTACGTCAACGAGGCATCGGCCGCCTCCAACCTGACCGTGGTGTTCGTAATGGCCGCGCTGTTCTGCGGCTTTCTCGTGTGGGCCAGCCTTGTGGCGGTCTACGTGTTCATCGCGATGCGCTTCTACCGCACGATGTTCACCGACGAGGGCTATCTCACGCTCACGCTGCCGGTGCGCGCGGGCACGCTGGTGGCGGCGAAGTTCTGGGCTGCCTTTTTGCTGGCGGCGGTGTTCACGCTTATGGCCTGCGCGCTCGCCTCGCTGGCCATGCTCGCGATCACCGACGGCGATGGGGACATGGTGTCGGTGGTGCTGTCGCTTTTGGGCGGCTGGTCGGCGCTGACGGGCAACGGCGGGGTGGCCTCGTCGATCATGGGCGTGGCGAATGCCCTCGTGTCCGCCGCCTACACCGTGGGGCTGGCGTTCCTCTCGCTGACGCTGGGCGCTTGGTGGGCGCGGCGGCATAAGGTGGCTGCGGCCGTGGCGCTGTATGTGGGAATTGGCTGGGTGATCTCTCTTCTGTTCTCTATTGTCGGCGTTCTGGCCATGGTGGGGGACACGGGAACGGCGTCGTTTATGCTCGGCGTGGTGTCCGTCATGCAGACGGTGGTGAACCTTGCCGTGGCCGGTGGCGGTGTCGCCCTGTCCGCCTACCTCGTGCGCGCCAAGGTCGACCTGAGCTAGGGAAAATTTGCGGCCGCCTTAGCTGGCAGCTAATGAAACGGTTAACGAGAACGGATACCCTTCTTCCTTGTCCGTTAGGAATAGCGCGTTTAGAAGAAGGGAATCATCTATGGAAACGCAACCTCGCTCGGCTATGGCCGTGGCTTCTCTCGTATTGGGAATCGTGGCACTGGTCACGTCGATTCTGCCGATTATCAACAACCTCTCCTTCCTTTTGGCCATTCTCGGCATCGTCTTCGCCATCATTGGATTGGTAGGTATTTCGAAGGGGAAGAAGAGCGGCAAGGGCCTAGGGATCGCCGGCCTCGTGCTTTCCGTGATCGCCTTCATTCTCGTGCTCGTAATGCAGAGCGCCTTCAGCGCCGCCCTCGACCAGGCCATGGAGGAGAGCGGCCTGGATACGGCGACAGCGCAGGGTGCAGCGGTCGAAGATTCCGGATCTGCGACTGAGCCCCAGGCGGCCGAGCAGAGCGCATCGGACGCGGCCGCTTGCGGCGTGACCATCGACGGCTGCCGGGTGACTGAGGACTACCAGGGAAATCCGGCTGCCGTGGTGACCTACACCTTCACGAACAACTCCGACGAGGCGACCAGCTTCATGGTGGCGCTTTATCCCAAAGTGTTCCAAAACGGCGTTGAGCTGGGCACAGCCATCGGCAGCGATTGGGATTCCGAGAAGTACTCGAGCGATGTGAAGCCTGGTTCCTCTACGACGGTGGAGATGGGCTACGCCCTGGAGGACATGAGCGACATCACGGTTGAGGTCGAGGAGCTTTTGAGCTTCAGCGACGCCGTCTTGGCCGAGCAGACGTTCTCGCTGAGCTAGCGTGCCTGATGGCGCACGTCTCGGGCGCCCGTCTCCGAAGGCGGGCGCTCGAGGCGCTACAATAGGGGCTTCGTGATATGGGTCGAAGGAGAAAGAAGCGCGTGGAGGAACCGCTGACAGAGGATATGCTGGCCGAGCTCTTGGACGCGCCGGATCCGCGGGCGTTCATCAAACGGCGCGAGGTGGGCGAGCGCAGCTTGGCGGAGTACCTGGACGCCCTTCTGCTAAAGAAGGGGCTGAAGCGCTCAGTGGTGGTGAGAGAGGCCGGTATCAACGAGACCTTCGGCTACCAGATTTTCACCGGCGCTCGGCGCGCCTCGCGGGATAACTTGCTGAAACTTGCCTTCGCTATGGGATGCTCGTTGCGCGAGACGAACCGCCTTTTGCAGGCGGGAGGCGCCAACGAGCTGTATTGCAAGAATCGGCGAGATGCCATTGTCATCTTCGCCATCAGCCATGGCTATACACTGCAGAAGACTGAGGAGGAGCTTTACCGGTTCGGCGAGGCGACCATTAGCTAATTTTGGTACCATGGCATCTATGGAAAACGACCCTCTTGCCGCATACCTTGACGCCCTTGCCCGCGACGTGTGCTATCGCGTCGATGAGGTATTGAAGACGGCGCCCCACGAGACGACCGAGGTGGTGTACTTTGTGGGGGCCAACGCGGCGGAGCTCGGACCGTTCGTTCGCAAGCGCATCGCGGTTGATGCGGCCATGGGGGATGCCTACGGCCACTTGTTCCAAGCGCAGCGCGACGGGCGTCGCTTCCGACATTTGCCGCGCATCTACGATGTTCATACCACTGGCAACGAGCTGGTGGTGGTCATGGAATACATCCAGGGACGCACGCTGCGGGACGAGGTGTACGAACGCGACGGATCGGTCGCCCTGGCGGCGCAGTGGTTTCCACTCCTTTGCGACGGGGTGATGGAATTGCACGAGCAGTTCTCGCCGCCTTTGATCCATCGCGATTTGAAGCCAACGAACATCGTGGTGAGCGATGCGGGTCTCACGATCATCGACTTCGGCATTGCCCGGGCCTTTCGCGAGGGGGCTGCGGGGGATACGGCTCATTTCGGCACGCGCTGCTACGCGCCGCCCGAGCAGTTCGGCTACGGGCAGACCGACGAGCGCAGCGACGTGTATGCGCTGGGAATGCTGCTCTACTACCTGCTGGCCGAGCGCGATCCGTCGCCGTCGGTGGCTGCGGCGGGGTTCGCGGGGCC
>ERZ506769.1551-NODE-1551-length-11217-cov-5.959147_pt1 | contig 11217 bp, 14 predicted proteins | sample MGYA00513039_ERZ506769 | MGnify/ENA metagenome assembly ERZ506769 | reverse complement strand
GATCTACCAATGTCTCTGTTACTTTCGGAACATCGGAAACATTTAATACGGCTGTCTTTCCGGCTTCAACTTTCAGACTGTGTACTGTCGTATCCAGCTTATATCCCTTCGGTGCAGAAAGTTCTTTGATATAAACAGTCCCTGCAGTCACTTCAACTTCATTTGTCTCACCATTCTCATTTGTTGTAAGTGTTCCAATCTGATTACTGCAATTCTGGTCTGAGAATATGCCAAAAGTTGCTCCGGCAATGGAATACATTGCATTTGCTTTTGTAATGCTTTCATTTGCTGTGGTCTTTTTTACCTTTGCATTTCCGACATTCAGTTCTGCCCAAAACTGTCCGAGATCCTGTCCCTCTCCAGTATAGATATATCCACCACATTTATAGCGACCTTTATTCGCCTGTACAAATGCTCTCGCTCCTGCATACACTTCATTCTGAATATCCTGTGAAATCTCGGAATAGACTGCCCGGACATTATCACACTGCCAACCCAAATGCTCACTTAAACGCTGCCACACAAGACACTGTTCTAAAAGATATGCCTGATTTGCACTCAGGTTACTGTGACTGCCTGTATACTGTTTCATATACTCAAGCGACAATGCCACATCTTCAATCTGATCCGCACTCATGCTGGCACTTGCATCATGCCTGGTTTTATACCCATTTTTAAATCCGGTGTTAATATCTACACAATAGGCTGTTTCGCCCTCTACTTTCATGTGACCTTCATTGAATGTCGAATGAATGGTTCCATCATTCATCACATGTTCAATATATCCGACTCTCTCTGAGGATTCCGTCCAATACTGTGTTTCCGCTGCCTAAACCGATGTAGTCGGTAATGCGGTTAAAATCGTGGTCAGGGCAAGAATCCCTGTACACACTCGTTTCCATATCTTCTTCATTTTCTACAATTCCTTTCTTTTCAATCAAAAAAGACGTCCGTCTGGAACGCCTGTTGTTGCTTTGTGCTGTTTATTCCCTGCTGTCATGCAGGGTGTGGGAATCTCTGACCTGCCGAAAGAGAAAATGTTCCCGGCTCCTTATTGTCTTTTCGGCTGGTAATCTGCTGGTAAACCAAAGGGGTAGGGTGTGGGGAGGGGAAAACGGGAATAGACTGATTTCTCGTTATGCCCAAAAGGATAGTCTTCTCCCTAGGTGTCGAAATACTATCGTTCCCTGCTTTTTTCCCGTCTCCGATATAATTCCAGTGCTTTGATAATGGTTTCTTCCATTTTCTGCTGTGTAGTTCCCGACGGAAAATATTTCTTCAGTCGATTTTTCGGAATTTTCCACTGTTCTACCTGATTTGGCTTTTCCTCTGCCATAATCGACAGCAAAACATCTTCATTCAATCTGCCCTCTGCTGAAAATTTGCGGATTTTAATCGCCTGTGCATGACTTGGGGTACAAGCCTCCGACTCCATGGTGTCGTACAATATCTCCTGTTCCTCTTTCGGCAAATATGACAGCTCCACCGCCGGACGCATAGAAATCTTTTTGTCATCGACCATTTCTAGGATTTCCGGGATAAGCTCCGTAAGGCGGATATATCTTTGAATCTGACTTTTACTTTCTCCTACCTGTTCTCCTAGAACTTCTACGGAATATTTTCCTAACTTCTGCCCCAATGGGGTAGAAGTTAAATCCGTTCTCTGTCCCTGTCTCTTCATAGCATCTAGCTTCATTTTATAAGCAAATGCCTTTTCGGATGGTAAGATTTCTTCTCGCTGAAGATTGCTGTCAACCATGACAATGACTGCTTGGTCATCACTAAGATTTCTTACAATACATGGCATTGTCTCTTTTCCAGCCAGTTCACTTGCCATTTTTCTGCGATGTCCGGAAATCATTTCATACCCACCCGTCGGTTTCTCCCTGACAAGTGCAGGCACTAATACACCATGAGCACGGACACTCTCAATTGTTTCCAACATCTTATCGTCCATTTTTACCTTAAACGGATGATTCGGGAAGTCTGTAATTTCATAAATAGAAATATTTTTTACATATTCCTGATTCTTCTGGTCTCTTTCTTCTTGCGTTGTAAAAAGATCATCGGCTGAGGGAAGATTCATGTTTATTTCTCTGCTTTTCGCCACATTGAATCACCTCCCTCGTAAATTCTGCATACGCCTTTGCAACAGTTCCATTCTTGTCATACTCATAAATACTCTGTCCTGCTGCACTGCTTTCTGCTGCTGTGATAGCCACTGGAATAACAGTTTTGAAAATCCTAATATGCTTTCCATAATTCTCTCTAAGGCTAGTCTCTGTTGTCCTTGCAAGTTTTGTTCTCATATCTGCAAGTGTCAGCAATACTCCATCAATCTTCAGATTAGGATTTAGCTGTCTCTGTACCTTACCGATTGTTTTCATTAACTGTGTCATGCCCTTTAGTGGAAGATAATGAGCCTGCACTGGAACAATTACACTATCTGCGGCAACTAACGCATTGATGGTCAACATTCCCAAACTAGGCATACAATCAATCAGGATATAATCATAATCCTTTTTCAAATCTGCCAGATACAGCTTTAAAGTCTGCTCTCTGCTCATAGCATTTACCAGTGAAATTTCCATGCCCGATAATTCAATGTTAGTCGGAATAATATCTACTCCCTCTTCATGATGCAAAATACCTTCATTATACACAAATGGTTCATCTTGTAATATCTTCTTCATTTGTGTTGCCAATGTAACCGGAAGATCATCTGCATCGGTCCATCCTAATGCGGTTGTTAAATCCCCCTGCGGATCAGCATCAACCAATAATACTTTTCGCCCCTGATGTGCAAGACCAATTCCCAGATTTAATGTAGTTGTGGTCTTGGCTGTTCCTCCCTTCTGATTTGCAAGGGCGATTACTTTACACTTGGTCATATAGGTTCCTCCTTCCTCGAAAAATTTAATAGCCAATCCTTTTTTACGGGACTGGCTATGTATAAAAATGGGCATGAAAAAACCGATTGATTCTCGATGAACCAATCGGCTATGTATAATTCAAAATGTATTTGGTGTACATATATCCGAACAATACTATAAAATGTATCTATTATAGTTGTTTATAAAGATATATAATACCTACTACAAATATAATATTTACAATTAACACATACGGAAATCTAAATAAAACCTTTTTTATACACATAAAGACAGCTTCTCTTATATTCCACCATCTTTGTTTCCATTTTATTTTCTTTTCCACTTTCTGTTGTGTATTACAATATTTTCCTGTGCTCTTCCCATTTTTTATTATTTCATAACAATTTTCATCTTTTTTTTCAATATCATACCAAACATACTCTCTTCCATTAACTGTCGTTCCTATATTTTTATCAACAATTTTTGAAATTGAATATAATAACAAAAATACGATATTAAAAATCACGAAACCAACTGCACAGACACAAATTAATGGTATAGTCAACTCTTTTTTATTTGTTAACTCACAAATACCTTTTACCAATGCTGACATTCCCGTAATGCCACCAAAAAAGACAAATATAATAGCAGAAAATAATCCAACTACAGTAATTATATTTGCATTCAAAGATCCTGAAACTTCATCCACTTTTCCCTGAAAGCTATCCATTATCGAATTAAAAGTATTCATTACATTATTTTGTATTTGATTGTTACTGACTCGCATATTTACTGCATTATTTTTCAGGCGTTCTTCCTCAAGTGCAATATGATCATATAATTTTTCCAAATTCAATATTATTTTATCTATCTCTAAATCCGATGACTCTCTTATAATTTGGTCACAATTTTCTCGTCTATATTCTAAAAAGGCCAACATAGCATCTATATTATTTAATATATAGCTTACAGCATCTTCACCTTCCTGCATTCTTTCATTAACAAATCTAGAAATAATATGATATTGATGTCTTGTATGCTTATCATAATATTTCACAACCTCTTTTAAACTTTTACTAAGTTCCTCCTCTTCAAAGCCATATTCATCAGAATAAAATATTTTTAATAATTTTTCTGTATCTTTAGTATTATTATACTGCACTTCCTATACCCCATATATCTTTTCCGGTTGTTTTTCATAATATTTACGTATTTCATCACATTCTATCTCTTGATTTAAATCTGTATTTTTCCAAGGATCTTCTTCGTGAGTTTTTCTTACTAATTCAAATGGGTTTCTTATTTGGGAATAAGAATCAACAACTTTACTAATTATTTTTTTTGTGACATTATCAATTTTTTTTGATGGTTCATAAATAATTTTCATTGTCTTTCCATCAAGTTTCATTCTTTTACAATCTTCTTGATTCGGAATAACATCTCTTCCATATTCCTTGTAATGTTGATACGCTTCAACTACAACCGGGCCAAATTCCCATGCCATAATTTTTGAATCAAAACATTTCTGTCCAAGTTCAACCAACATTGCAGCTTGTGAATAATATAGTAATTTTTGTAATTTCAAATTGCTTACTGGGCTACCGATTTCATTTGAATATTCAATAATATATGATGATATATCAATTACATTATACCCTAACATCGTTATCCCTCTCTTTCTTTTTCTTTATCTTACTATTATATTCTCGCAATTGCAAGATTTTACATGTTTTAAAAGGTATCTAGCGATATTCTTTTATAAACAATCTCTTCTCCATATACTATAGTTAAAAATAATATGATATAAAGTCACAAAACCTCTTCATCCACCCGCTTTTCACCTATACTCTCACCACTACCGCTTCCACAACATCTGGATGTTCAACCACCCACATACCACAAAATACCACCTGTTTTGTGACTTTCTCATGCTAGGAGACAAAATATTCCACTGCGTTATTTGGAAAGAACTCTTTAAATTCCCCATAAAGCTGCGCAGCCAGTGTCTTATTGTGTGCTATAATCAGCGTTGGTTTATTCAATTGTTGGATGACATTCGCCATGGTAAATGTCTTACCAGATCCGGTGACGCCAAGCAATGTCTGACACTGATTGCCTTCTTTAAAACCTTCGACTAGTTCTTTGATTGCCTGTGGCTGGTCTCCTGTTGGTTTATATTCTGATACTAATTCAAAATGATCCATATGATTTCTCCTGAATAATCTTCCTAAATTTACATAATTACTAACTTTGGTTAAAAAGTTTATCAAATAATATTCCATTTCTTTTTTTCGAATCTTGTATCAATTTATTATAGGGAATAATTTCTAAATACGCTTTATAAGAATCAATATACTTATAAAAACCCATATTATCTGGAGTTACTTTCAAGTCCTCTAGTTTAGCCAGCTTCTTTATACTTAAATCTACATCACATATAATATAACAAAAAAATCGAATATTTTCTGTTCCATTCAGAAATTCACCATCTTTCGTCTTCACTTTTCCCTCTACTATATCATCCATATATTCTTTAATTTGCCTAATTGGATTTTCAGCACCATTATAGTGTTCTCTGCCCGGTCGTTTAAACTCAATTATCGTTATATTTCTATATGGTTGCTCCTCTTCGTCAGTAAATGCAAACGGCGAATCAAAAATTATTAAATCTGGCTCTTTTCCACTATTATTTTCAACTTCTTCCATCTTTTTTATTTTCATATCAGATGCAAGGTAATGATGATATGCCAATTTTTCATCTATTATCCACAAATTATGTTGCAAATAATCTATATCATCTGAAGTTTTTGTCATTGGAAAAATAAGTTGGTGAATATTTTTTTCATACGCATATTTTTGTTGTTCTTGATCTTTATATCTTATATTCTGCGCAAGAATATCTAAAATCGTTTTTCTATGCATTACATATTCTGCCAAATTACTCTTCCCAATGTCAGACATTTTTTCTGCATAATTATTACGTTTTTCTAAATAACTTTCATAATCTACAATTCCATTCTTTAATTCTTGCTCTAGTTCTTTCCCTTCTCGCTTCAATTCCAGTTTAAATTTTTGTTCTTGTTTAAACAATTCCATTTCTAATTTTTCTTCATCTACTACCCAAGGTATTTCATTAAATATTTCCGGTTTATTCTTCAACAGCATTCTATATTTGGGATTTCTACCGAAAACATATGCTTGAATCATTTCTTTTTTCTTTTTATTACTATCTTCTATATCTTTCTTTAAATAGTCTAAAATAACCTTTTCTACACTTTCTGTAATATCATGTATACCAATATTTTCCACTAAGTTAGGCTGTTCAGGAAGTTCGATTTTTGTACGTTCTCTATTTACATGTTTATCTAACAGCTCGGACATTATATATCCATTATATATAAATTCCCCCTTTTCATCTTTCAATTTTACACTGATATTCCCCATTATTTTTGTCAAAGAGATAGGTTGTACAACCCAATGATTGGCACAAAAATTCATTGTATGATTATCTTTAGAATTCATATAATTCTTAGAATGTATTATTTTAAAAGTAGTTCCTTTGATATCTATATCATCAATTTTTATATTATCTCCAATATTTTCTTTATATAATTCATCAATATCTATTATATCTCGTTCATCACGTACTATTATTTTAGGCGCTTTTCCCAATACATAATATGTAAAACAATGATTTAATATATTTTTTGCTATAGTATCTAATTTTTTTGGACAATTCCCTTTGTATTGTTCTCTTAACCCATTTAATCGTACTTTAGTAGTTTGTAAAACATCCGAACTTAATTCCTTAACCTTCATATCATGAACTGCATGATTTGCATCAAATAAAAACGTTCTGCATTTTTTCTTATCCTCTTCGACAAATATACTTTCTATACTGACACTGCAAAACGCTTTTAACCACAACATTCTCCCAACACCTTTACAACCCTTTTGAATCTTATATTCACTAGCATAAGTATCAAAAGAATTATAATTTTCATCATCGAAGCCTATCCCATTGTCAACAATAATAATATTTTCTATATCCGTTTCCCACTGATTAAATAAATTCATTTGTTTATCACGTTCAACTATAATTTCTATTTTCCCATTCGATATTTGAGCATCTTCAATACTTTGTATAGAATTTATAATAGCCTCATATAAAGGTAATAACGGAGTCGTTTTGGGTAATGTGTGCAAGTCAACTAATCCTTTAAAATTCATTTTCATAAATTTTTCCTCCCACTACATATTCCTAATTTATAAATTGTTACAAATAACTTTCTTAATCATTTCCTTTAAGATATTTCTCTACTTCCCGATCAAATTCAGAAACATATTCTCTATCCTGTTTAACTCTAAATACTTCATATTCCTTCTCAGCTTTTTGCATAGCAACATCATGAGAAATTTTCCCTTTTCCATTCAGTACCTTTCGCCTATTATTCAATAAAAACTGATTCGTTTGATCAACCCAGTCTTGCATGCTCATTAATATCCCATCTTCAGCCATTAATTCTGCATAATCAATAAACATTGTCACAAGTCTATTCAATCGCGATGCGTTCAAGTAATTCATCAAAATAGTCTTTTCCAAAAGGTCTGCCGTTTTTAAGCATATCATCATTCAATACAAACCCTTTTGTAATATATTCTTTTAATGTTTTAGTAGCCCACTGCCGAAAGCGTGTAGCTTTCTTAGAATTCACTCGATATCCAACAGCTATAATTGCAGCTAAATTATAACATTTTACTTTTCTTTTAACGTTACGCTGTCCCTCATTTTGAACTACCGAGAAAAACTCGGTAGTTCGATTTTCATCTAACTCTTCTTCCTTATAAATATTTTTCAAATGCAAGGAAATATTGGCTTATATGGGGCTTTTAATTTAAAAGCATGTCCGCCCTGCGGGCTGCTTTTATGAGCAAGCAGCTGACTATTGTCAGCGGATTGCGAATGTCCTTTTTCTGCATTCATGGTAAATCCCTCCATTTGTAACTTTTACTATGACCATTATCAGCCAAAAATTCGTACTCAGATTCGTAACGAAACGCCTATTTTTGTCTCGAATAGAGGTCATTTTTGTCTCGTTACGAATAAAAGTCACATTACGTAGTATCTCTGTTGAAAAATTCATTTTTGCGGATAAAACAGCACCTAGAAATACCTGATGATACCAGGCTCCGGTTCTGTCATATTTTTACTGTTTGTTCTTGTAACAGTCCCTATTATATCAGACATTTTTTTGAAAGTATATAGATGAAGGTAAGAAAAAAGTACAAATGTTCGATTCTTATTTGTACTTTTCTCTCTTACTACTATTCTATTTTTTATCATGCTGCGTTGAAATATTCCTCCAGGATTAAGTCTATTTCAATCACTTCTGAATAATCATAATACTGATCTTTCCGCTCTTTTGGAATAACTTCTTCAATAAATGGTTCCAATATATCCAGACAGTCTTCTATGATTTCCTGCGTATCTCCATAAACATCTACTGATATGATTTCCTTGGCATGTCCCAATAAATGCGAAACACCTTTTGAATTAAAGCTATTCTTCAGCAAAATAGTTGCATAGGTATTTCTCAACTGGTGAAAATGAATATCAGGCAAATCCAAGGATTTCAACAAGTCTTTATAGTATTTCTGATGAAAGCCTTTACTCCTTGGATTCCCATATGTAGAACAACAAATATAATTCCAGTCCCGGAACTCTTTTGGTCTGCGTCTGCGGTTCTTCTCATAAGTTTTCCGTTCTTCCAGAATTGCTTCAAATACATAATCCGGTATTGGAAGTTCACGCACACCAGCAGGTGTTTTTGTTTTAATTTCCTGCTTTGTCAGCATCTTAGGTGCACAGTCTTCTGCTTTACTGTTTGGCTTCTTTCCCAACTGACGCTCTACTCTCAACGTCCTGTGAATGTAATCGACATCACTGTATTTCAAACCGTTGATTTCACTTCTTCTGAGCCCCATCAATACAGCAAATAAAATCTGCATATGAATCGGTGTTTCTTTACTTGCCTCAATCAACTGTAGCACCTGCGGAAGTGTCAATGTTTTCTTTTCGTCGATTTTCAGAACACGATACTCTGTCTTTTTTATTTTCTTCGGTAAATTGATTCCCTTCGCAGGATTAGTTGCCAATACATTTTTGTTAAATGCATACTCCAATGATGTTTTCATGATCGTCCTGACATTTTTCGCAACTGATTCGTACTTTTCTGCAACTGTATTATATAATTTTCTGATATAACCCTGATTCAGTGTAGACATATACATTTTTCCAAGCTGTGGAACAATATAATTCCTAATGGCACTTTTGTAAGTTGTATATGTGTCGTCTGTTATTCGGGGACGCATAATATCTTCCAGCCAGAAGATCATAAACTCCTCTACCCGGATTTTCCCATACACAATATAGGTTCCGGTATGTAGCTGTCCAATGACTTCATCACGAAATGCATTGGCTTCTCTTTTGGTCGTGAATCCCGCATGTTGCTGCGTCTTTGTACTTTCGTCTGCAAACGTCAGCAACACACGAAATCCATATCCCTTTTTGATTGTTGTCACCGAATAGACCTTATATTCTACATATTTCTTAAAGTCAAAGGTCTTATGCATGGCTATCCCTCCGTTCCGGTTTGTTGTGGTACAAATGTATTATTTACAAACGCAATAATCTTATCTTGCTCGTCCATAATCTCACAATAATATTCGTAAGTCGTATGAACGGAACTATGACCTAACAGACCAGATATTTTAAACAATGGAACTCCAAGTTCAATTAAAATGGTCGCAAACATATGTCTGAGTCCATGTACGGTGATATTTGCCAATCCATTTCTGTTACAGATTTTCGTAAGTGCCTGATTCATTGCCGTTAATGATCGGGGTTCGCCATTTTCCTGACAACATACATAATCAAAATTCTTGTATTCTATGCCCGGATCAGTTTTTCGCAATTCAATCAACTGCTGTCTGCGTTTTACTTCCTGCATCACCACTTTTGGCACTCTCAATATCCGGTAGCTGTTCTCAGTCTTTGGATTCCTTTCAATAACAGCATATTCCGTAACCGTAAATTCTTTTTCTTTCAGTTTCAGGTTTCCAACAAGCTGTCTGCTAATTCTGACGGTCTGTTTTTCAAAATCAAAATCCTGAAATTTCAATCCAAGAATTTCTCCTTTTCGTAACCCACAAAACAGTCCCAGTAAAATTTCTAGATACCAAGGATTCTTGCTGGCAGCTTCAAGAAAAACTTTCAATTTTTCTTTGCCTAATACCCTTACCTTTGGTTTTGCTCTCGAATATGGCTTTGTCTCAGGCATTGGATTATAGCTTATGAACTTATCTCCTGCTGCATCTTTCATGGCGATGCTCAAAAGCTCTCGCCCTTTATTTCCTGCTGAAGGACAAATTTTCGCGACACGTTCCAGTAGAGCATCTAAATACTCTACTGAAATGTATTTTAATTTGATATCCGCTTCCATACTCGGAAGAATCAGATTATATAAGGTATATGCTCCAACCATTCTTGTGGTTGTCTCAATTCTCGGACTGAAAATATTTTCAAACCAGTATTCCAGATAATCCCCAAGCATCACATCTGTCTTTTGCATTTTTGCAATCTGGAGATTTCTCTGCTTCTTCTGGTATCTCTTTTCATATTCCCAGTAACTTTTCTCTGCTTCTTCCGGCGTTTCAAATCCACCTTTTTTCCCATATTTTGTCGTCAGATCGTCCTGCAGCTCTTTGGTTCTGTGATACCATGATTTTCCTTCAAAAAAGACAACTCTCTTTTCCTTTGACATTGTCTCCTGCTGCGTTTCTTTCTGTTTCATTCGGCTCTCACTCTTTCTCTCTCCTCGTCTCCATTCAGCCACCTATCAAAAGAATTGCATGGGATACGATAAGATCTGCCAATCTTCAACACCCGGAATGGTTTTCTATCATAATAAACATTTTCTATAAATTCATACGCCATGGAGCGTCCCAGCCCAAGCAAATTCTGAACATCTTCTACTTTATATACTTTCTTTTCCACTTCATTCTCTATCATTGCCATGACGTTATCCTCCTCGTCCTAATCTTTGCGCTTCACTACCGGTAGTTTTTAGCTGTGTAACATCTAAAAACGTTACACCACTAAGATATCCATTTTCGTCTGCATCGTCCAATGTGCGAATTTTCAAATCGCACACTTGACTTTTACGTGTTACTTGTTCTTTCTTCCTATATAATAGTCGTACCCATTCCGGACATTACAGAACATACAAGTATCCTTATATCGCTGTTCTGGATTCACTCGCCGGATATAATGTCCCGGCACATC
>ERZ506769.1544-NODE-1544-length-11257-cov-3.798429_pt1 | contig 11257 bp, 10 predicted proteins | sample MGYA00513039_ERZ506769 | MGnify/ENA metagenome assembly ERZ506769 | reverse complement strand
TCGTACTTGATGTCAAAGTTGGAGAAGCCGGTGTAGTGGCAATCTTCCAGCATCCGGCGGATGTTCTCCACCAGGGGCAGAGCGGTGGTGTCCTCGGTCACGATGGCGGCATGGTTGCCCAGGCCGTGGGGGGTGTGCTCCTCGACCATCGTGTGGCCAAGGCACATGGCGCGGACCTTACCGTTCTCGTCGGAGAACGCCGTCAGCACGCGCATGTGGTCGTCGCCGCCCGGCACCATCTTCTGCAGGACCATGCGGTCCGGGTAGCCGCTGGCATAGATCGTTTTGACGATCTCGGCGGCCTCGGCGGGGGTGGCGGCGGTGTCGCGGTCGATGACGGGCTGGCCGCGGCGGCGCAGCAACTCCTTCAGGTTCATCTCGTCGGCGGTCATGGCGCCGCCCCAGGAGACGACGTCCTCCGGCGCGATCAGCTCGAGCACCTTCTGCACGCCCTCAATCGCGGTGGGACAGTAGAAGGCCTCCATGTTGCGGCGGCTCAGCGCCGCAGCGACGCGGGGGCCGGCCTTGTCATAGCGTTTCTGGATGATGGGATTCATAGTCAGTCTCCTTTCTGTTTATCTCTCGCCCTCCTGCAGGCGGCGCGTCTGGTCGGCAAGCGTCAGCGCGTCGATGAGTGGGTCGAGATTTCCGCCGAGAACGGCGTCGAGGTTGAAGTTCTTCGCATCGCCGGTCAGCCGGTGGTCGGTGACGCGATTTTGCGGGAAGTTATAGGTGCGGATCTTGCCGGAGCGGTCGCCGGTGCCGACCTGACTTTTGCGCTGGGCGGCCTGTTGGGCGGCCTGCTTCTCCTGCTCGGCCTCGTACAGGCGCGAGCGCAGGATTTTCATGGCGCGATCCTTGTTTTTATACTGGCTGCGCTCGTCCTGACACTCCACCACCGTCCCGGTGGGCAGGTGCGTGATGCGGATGGCGCTCTCGGTCTTGTTGACGTGCTGGCCGCCCGCGCCGGAGGAGCGGTAGGTGTCGATCTGCAGATCCTTCGGGTCGATGGTGAACTCGACCTCCTCGGCCTCGGGCATGACGGCGACGGTCGCCGCGCTCGTCTGGATGCGGCCGGAGGACTCCGTCTGCGGCACGCGCTGGACGCGGTGCGTCCCGGCCTCAAACTTCAGGCGCGACCAGGCGCCCGCACCCTCCACGGTCGCGACCGCCTCCTTCACGCCGCCGAGCTCCGTCTCGTTGCAGCTCACAAGCGACAGCGTCCAGCCGCTGCGCTCGGCGTAGAGCGAATACATCCGCAGCAGATCCGCCGCGAACAGCGCACCCTCTTCACCGCCGATCCCGGCGCGCACCTCCAAAATGACGTTTTTCTCGTCGTTGGGGTCGCGCGGCAGAAGCAGCAGCTTCAGCTCCTCGCACAGGTGCTCCTGCTCGGCGCGGGCGCTGTGCAGCTCCTCCTGCGCCAGCTCGCGCAGTTCCGGGTCGGAGAGCATCTGCTCGGCCTCCTCCTGCGCCTGCTGCGCCCGCAGCAGCGCGTGATAGACCGAGACGACGGGCGCGAGCTCCTTCTGCTCGCGCATCAGGCGAGCGAGCTTCTGCTGATCGGTATAGACGGCGGGGTCCGCGAGCTGGCGCTCGACCTCGCGCAGGCGTTCTTCAATTTTCTGCAGCTTTTCCAGCATCATCGTCACTCCGCAAGCAGGCGCTGGACGTTCTGTACGAAATCGCCCAGCCAGAAGTCATAGCCCTCGCTCCCTGGCCGCAGGGAGACGGCCAGTTGGTGCTCCGCGGGGAGATAGCGGTCCATCTGACCGTAAATCTCCTCGTATTTGCGGCTCCCGGCGCGCGTGAGGACATAGCCGACGCGCGGCAGCTCGCCGCCGCGCTCCTTGAGCAGCGCACGCACGGGGCTGGCGCAGCGGCCCGCCCAGACGGGCGAGGAGAGGATCACAAGGCGGTAGTCCGTGAGCGGGCGCTCCGTTTGAAGCGGGTCGATTGGCTGAACCGTGCGGCGCATGGCGTCGAGCCCCGAGCGGAAATAGCCCTTCAGGCCGCTGCGGTCCTGTGCGTCGGTAATCTCCGCGAGCTCCGCGTCGAGGGCGGCAGCAATTTGCTCCGCGGCAGCGCGCGTGTTTCCGCTGCGGGAAAAATAGATGCAGAGAATATCATGCATAGCGAGAATGCCTCCTTTTGATGGAACGAATGGGGTACACGGGTATGCGGAACGGCGTCCCGCACACGCATCTGCCTTTTGCCGGCGGTGGAAAGTGCTATTCCTCCACCAGCAGACTCAGCTCCTCCCAGCGTGCCATCTGCTCCTCAAGCTCCTGCTCGAGGGCCTGCTTCTGCTGATAGAGCTCGTTGAGCTTGCCGGGGTCACAGGCGACAGCCTCCATCTGCCTGTCCATATCCGCGATGCGCGCTTCGAGCTTGCCGATGCCCGTCTCGCAGATGGTGAGCTGGCGGCGGGCGGCCTGCTTTTCGCGGTTGCCGCGCGCGGGGCGCGTGTCGCCCTTCTTGGGCGCGGCCTGCGGCGCGGGGGCGTTTTTCTTCTCCTCAGCCTTCGCCGCGCGGTACTGCGCAAAGCCCATCGGATAGTCCGTGATCGTCCCGTCCGCGAGTTCCCACACGCGCGTTGCGAAGCGCTGGATGAAATACCGGTCGTGGCTCACGAACAGGAGTGTCCCGTCGAAGGCCTCGACCGCCTCCTCGATCCACTCGCGCGAGGCGATGTCAAGGTGGTTCGTCGGCTCGTCGAGGATGAGAAAGTTGACCTCCTCGTCCATGAGCATGCACAGCCGCAGGCGCGAGAGCTCGCCGCCGGAGAGGACGCTCACCTGCTTGAACACATCCTCGCCGCGGAATTCATACGCCGCGAGCCGGTTGCGCGCGGACTGAGCGGTCATGTTCTTTTTTTCATAGATCATCGTGTCCACCAGCGAGCGCTCGGGGTGGTCGAAATGGATGATCTGCGGCAGGTACGCCGTCCGGATGGACGGGCCGAGTCGGATGCTGCCGGTGTCGGCGGGCTCGAGCCCCATCACCATGTTGATGAACGTCGTCTTGCCGGTGCCGTTTTCGCCGAGCAGAGCAATCCGCTCGCCCGGCTCGACGCGCAGATAGATCTCCGAGAAGAGCGTCCGCTCGCCGAAGGACTTCGAGAGGTTCTTGACCTGCATGACCTCGTCGCCGCGGAATTCCCGGCTCGTGAAGCGCGCGTCGAGCCTGCGTGCCTTCGTGGGGCGTTCCGTCGTGCGCATGCGCTCAATGCGCTTTTCCATCGAAAACGCGCGCTTGTGCAGCGCGTCGTTGCCCATGAACGCCCAGAGGTGCATCTGGTCGGCGGCCTTTTCGAGCTGGGCAATCTTCGCCTGCTCCTTGAGGTACTGCTTCATACGCTCCTGATAGCGGCGCTCCTTTTCGATGGCATAGAAGCTGTAGTTGCCGCTGTAGAATTCGGCTTTGCCGTTTTCGATCTCCACGATGCGCGTGACGGTGCGGTCGAGGAAATAGCGGTCGTGCGAGATGGTCACGACCGTGCCGTGGAAGCCGCGGACATACTCCTCCAGCCACTCCGTCGCCTGCAGGTCGAGGTGGTTCGTCGGCTCGTCGAGCAGGAGAATGTCCGTGTCCTCCAGAATGAGCCGCCCGAGGTTCACGCGCGTCTTTTCGCCGCCCGAGAGCGCGTCGAAGAGCCTTGTGCGCATCTCGCGCGAGATGGACAGACCGTTTGCCACCTTATCGACGGCGGTGTCCGTGTCCCAGCCGCCGAGCCCCTCGAAGCGGGCGGTCAGGTCGCCGTAGCGGCGGAGAATCCGCTCGTCTGACTCGCCCGCGGCCATGCGCGCGGTGAGCGCGTCCATCTCCTCCTTGAGCGCCGCCATCCGGCCGAAGGCCGAGCGCAGCACGTCCTCCACGGTGAAGCCCGCCGGATAGACGGGAATCTGCGAGATGAGCCCCAGACGACGGCCGGAGGCAATCTGCACCTCGCCGCTGTCATAGTCCAGCTCGCCCGTGAGGATCCTGAAGAGCGTGGTCTTGCCTGCGCCGTTTTTGCCGAGCAGCCCCACGCGCTCCCCGGCGTCGACCTGAAAGCTGACGCCGTCGAGTATTTTCTTTTCCAGATCGAAGGACTTGACCAGTCCCGATACGCGGATGTCGATCATATCAGAGTGTTTCCAGTTCCTTTACAATTTTGCCGAATTCCATCGCGTGGCTGGCCTTGACGAGCGCGGCCGCGCCGGGGACGAACGCCGCGCGCAGAGCGGGGAGCGCGTCCGCGATGGTATCGAAGTGTTCGGCGGCTTCGCCCGCCGTCCGGGCGATGGACGCGGCCTTCGGCCCGATGGCGATGACGCGGTCGAGCCCCAGCTCGCGGCACAGCCGCCCCATGTCCTCGTGTGCGGGGACGGTCAGCTCGCCCAGCTCGCCCATGTCGCCGAGGACGGCGACGCGGCTGGCACACGCCGTGCGCGCGAGCAGGCGCAGCGCCTCGGCCATGGCCTGCGGGTTGGCGTTGTAGCAGTCGTCGATAATCAGGCGGCCCTCCGGACGGCGGATGAGGTGCATGCGCGAGCCGGTCGGAACATAGGCCGCGACGCCGCGCACGATCTCCTCCGCCGTCAGGCCGAGATATTCGCCGATGGCGGCGGCCATCGCCGCGGGATAGATCATGTACGCGCCGGTGGAGGGAATCTCGAGCGGATAGGCCGCCTTCGCCGTCCGGACGGTGCAGGACAGCCCCTCGAGCCCGCGGTCGGCGATGTCCGTCACGCGCACGTCGCAATTTTCACCCTTGCCGCAGCGGATGATGCGCTGGGGGAGGGTGACGGTATGCAGCAGCTCGTCGTCGCCGTTTAGAACGGCGATGCCGTCGGGGCTGAGATTCTCAAAAATCTCGCTCTTGGCGCGCAGCGTACCCGCGCGCGTGCCGCCGAGGTTTTCAATATGCGCGTCGCCCACGTTCGTGATGACGGCGATGTCGGGGCGCACCATCTCGCCGAGATAGCGGATCTCGCCGAAGTGGTTCATGCCCGTCTCGATGACGGCGGCGCGGTGCTCCGGCGTCAGGCGCAGGAGCGTCAGCGGCGCGCCGATGTGGTTGTTGTAATTGGCCTCGGTCTTAAGCGTCTCGAAGCGCTGGGCCAGCACCGCGGCGACCATCTCCTTCGTCGTCGTCTTGCCGGCGGAACCGGTGATCTGCACGACAGGGAGCGTGAAGCGCCCGCGGTACCACGAAGCGAGCGCGCGCAGGGCGAGCAGCGTGTCGTCCACAAGAATGTAGAACTTGCCGGGCTGCAGCGCAGTGGGCGCGTGCATGGTCAGGCAGCCCGCCGCGCCGCGCGCAAGCGCGCCGTCGAGATAGGCGTGGCCGTCGAACTTCTCGCCGACGAGCGGGATAAACAGGTCGCCCGCGGCGGCGGTGCGGCTGTCGGTGGAGACGTTCGTCACCGCCGCGTCCGCGTCCTGCAGGAGCGTCCCACCGACGGCGCGGCAGATCTCCGCAGCGGAGCAGGGAATCATAGCTTCGCCGCCTTTCGCGCCTCGAGGGAGTCGTGGATGATCTTCTCGCAGAGGTCGGCGTAGGAAAGACCGACCTGCGCAGCCTCCTGCGGGACAAGGCTCGTCGGCGTCATACCGGGCAGGGTGTTGATCTCGAGGCACCAGGCCTTGCCCTCGTCGTCGAGGATGAAGTCGGAGCGGGAATAGACCGAGAGCCCCAGCGCGCGGTGCAGCGCGAGCGCCATCTCGCCGACCTGCTTCCACTCATCATCCGTGATGGGAGCGGGGCAGATCTCCTTCGCGCCGCCCGCCTGATACTTGCTGACGTAGTCAAAGAACTCGCCCTGCGGGATGATCTCGACCGCGGGGAGGTACTTGTCGCCGAGCACGGCAATCTGGATCTCGCGGCCATGGATCTTCTTTTCGACCACGACGTGGTTGCCGTAGGCCAGCAGGTGCCGCAGCGCCTGCTCGAGCTCCTCCTTCGTGTCGGGCAGCTCCACGCCGATGGAGGAGCCGCCGTTGACGATCTTCACCGCGCAGGGGACCTCCAGCTCCTCAACAAGGCGGGGAATGTCGGCTTCGGTATAGTAGATGTTGTGCCACGGGGCGGTGCGCACGCCGCTGCGCTCCATGACCTGCTTCGTCAGGGCCTTATCCATCGCCATGCCGCTGCCGAGATAGCCCGAACCGGTATACGGCACGCCGAGCAGGTCGAGCGTCGCCTGGATGCGGCCATCCTCGCCGCAGGCGCCGTGCAGCGCGAGAAACACGATGTCGGCCATGCGGCACACGGTCAGAACGTCCTTGCCGAGCATGGACGGGCTCTGGTCTTTGCGGCTTCTGCGCACGGCCTCGAGGTCGGGCGCCGCACTCTCCACGCGGTTATCCGGGCACAGGCCGTCCGGCGCGTCGAAGATGTCCTCCAGACGCCCCTCGTAGTTCTCCAGACCGAGGAACATGTCCACCAGAATGGCCTTGTGCCCGCGCTCGCGCAGCGCGCGGCACACGCCCGTGCCGGAGGTGAGCGCCACAAGGCGCTCCGTGGAAAGTCCGCCCGCCAAAACAACAATTTTCATAGCTGTGACTCCTCTCTATAAAAAGAAAAATATCTTCGCTTAAAATTAGACCTATTATATCAGTATCGTAGTATATCACACTCCGCGCGCGATTACAACCGATGGCGGGCAATTTGCCGCCGCGTCTTGCTTTTGCGCGCGGCCTTGCCGTATAATAGGGCGCAGAAGAGAACAAAGGGGGGCCTTTTGTGGCGAAGAAGAACGGGCGCAACACGAAGGGGCGCATTGTCGCGGCGGCGTGGAAGCTGTTTTATGAGCAGGGGTATGAGAACACGACCGTAGAGGACATCGTCTATGAATCCGAGACGAGCAAGGGCTCGTTTTACCACTATTTCAAGGGCAAGGATGCGCTGATGGGGTCGCTGTCGGTGCTGTTCGACGAGAAGTACGAGGAGCTGCGCGGGCGCATCGATCCGCGGATGGACACGGTGGAGGTGCTGATCTGGCTGAATCAGGAGCTGTTCAGCATGATCGACACGAGCGTGCCGCTGGAGCTGCTGTCGCGGCTTCTCTCGTCCCAGCTCGTCACCCACGGCGAAAAGCACCTGCTCGACCGCGGGCGGACGTACTTCAAGCTCCTGACGCAGGTGGTGCGCACGGGGCAGGAGCGCGGCGAGCTGAGCCGCGCCGTCACCGCCAACGAGATCGTCAAGGCCTACGCCATGTTCGAGCGCGCGCTCATGTACGACTGGTGCCTGTGCGAGGGGGAGTACGCCCTCAGCGGCTACGCCGCGCGCATGATGCCGGTGTTCCTCGAGGGCTTCCACACGAAGAACGCGGATTTGTCCTGAATCATCATCGCAGATCGTCTAACAGAAAATAGTTGTGGCACAATTGATTCATTGAATCCATACAGAACAACGTACAGAATTCATTCTATACGTTGTTCTGTATTTACGTCTGTCGAAAAGTGTGTTATACTGCACGGGATGTTAAAAATTTGGTTAGGAGATTCCGTATGAAAGCATCTGAAATTGTCGTATTTGTTTTGTACCTGATCTTCATGCTGTCGATCGGCGTATACTTCTTTGTCAAGAATAAGTCCGGCGGCGAGAAGACCTACTTCCTCGGCGGCCGCCAGATGGGCCCGTGGGTCACGGCGCTCTCCGCCGGCGCGTCCGATATGAGCGCGTGGGTGCTCATGGGTCTGCCGACCTCGATCTATGCCCTCGGCGTGGGACAGGTCTGGATCAGCGTGGGCCTTGCCATCGGCTATACGATCAGCTGGCTCGTGGAGGCGCCGCGCCTGCGCCGCTTCTCCATCGTTGCAGGCGACGCGATCACCATCCCCCAGTATCTGACGAACCGATTCCTCGCGAAGTCCCGCGCGCTGCAGATTCTCTGCGCGGTGATCTTCCTCGTGGCCTACACGGTCTATGCCGCCTCGTCCATCAAGGCCTGCGGCACGCTCTTCAACACCGTCATCGGCATGGACGCGACCGCCGCCATGTACCTCGCCGCGATCATCATCATCAGCTATACCTTCCTCGGCGGCTTTTCCGCCGTCTGCTGGACGGACTTCTTTCAGGGAATGCTCATGCTCGGCGCGCTGCTGATCGCCCCGATCTTCGCCGCCTTCATGCTCAAGGGCCACGGCGTCAGCGAGATGCCCGCGGGCTACTGGAACGCCTTCGCCAGCTGGAAGGACATTGTCTCTGGTCTCGGCTGGGGTCTCGGCTACTTCGGCATGCCGCATATCATCATCCGCTTCATGTCGCTTGAGAGCCAGAAGTCCCTCAAGAAGTCCGCAAAGATCGGCATTTCCTGGACGCTGCTGATCGTCATCTTTGCCGCCCTCGTCGGCATCATCGGCCGTCTCTTCCTCGGCTATGACGAGTCCATCAACGCAAACTCCCTTGTGTTCATTACGATGGTACGCAAGATCTTCCCCGGCGTGATCTCCGGCATCCTGCTCTCCGCGGTGCTCGCCGCATCCATGTCCACGGCCGACAGCCAGCTCCTCGCCGCAGCCTCCGCCTTCGCCAGCGACGTCTACAAGCCTGTCCTGCGCAAGAACAAGGCCAGCGAGAAGGAGATGCTCTGGGCGGGTCGCTTCGTGGTGCTGGCCATCTCCATCATCGCGCTGCTGATCGCCTCGAACCCGAACGCGGGCTCCATCATGAGCCTTGTCTCGAACGCGTGGGGCGTGTTCGGCGCGGCCTTCGGCCCGGCCATCATGCTCAGCCTGTTCTGGAAGCGCTTTAACTTCGCGGGTGCCGTCGCGGGTATCGCGGTGGGCGCGGTCGTCGATGTCGGCTGGCTGCTCCTGCTGTCCTCCACGGGCATCTATGAGATCATCCCCGGCTTCGCCGCGAGCCTGCTCGCCGCCGTCATCGCCTCCCTGTGCACGAAGAAGCCCGATGCCGACGTCGAGGCCCTCTACGACCGCGCCGTGGCCTACGAGGAGTAAGATTTCCTATTTTACTTGAAAAGCAGTCCCGCCGTTTTTCAGTGGGACTGCTTTCTGCATGTGAAACGCCCTTGACAGGCGGCGGGCTTTCTGGCAAACTGGAGAAAAAACGCAGGGAGGTTCGGTTATGCGGAGAAAAGAGCGGCAGAGAGACGAGAGTTTTGCTTGGGACGTGCTGAAAAAGGCACCGTTTGTCACGGTTTCCATGATCGGAGAGGACGGCGCGCCCTATTCCGTGCCCGTGAACGCGGTGGTGGATGATGCGTACCGCGTCCTGTACTTCCACTGCGCCAAGAGCGGCCGGAAGCTCGATGCCCTGCGTGCGAACCCCGCCGTGAGCGTCTGCGCCGTGTCCCGCGCGGCGGTGATCCCCGGCGATTTCACGACCGATTACACCAGCGCCATCCTGCGCGGCCGCGCCGAGATCGTCGAGGACGAGGGCGAGCGCGTGAAGGCAATTTTGCTGCTGGTCGAGGAGCTGGCCCCGAAGTATACGCAGCGCCTGAACGAGAGCATGGACAGGTGTCTGCCCGCGACGTGCATCGTGAAAATCGTCCCCGAGAGCCTGACGGGGAAGGAGTACACCCCGCCGCGGGGTGAGCAGAAGTGCGAGGCCTGAGATAGAAAATAACACAAGCGGCGCCCGGAACCTCCGGGCGCCGCTTGTGTCTGCTGAAACAGAGAACGACTTCTTCCGTTATGGCGTGTGTCAATAGGCCGAAAAAGCCCCGCCGCCTCATAATAAAGCCGCGGGACTTTCACGTATCCTTTCAGCTCAAAGCCATCTTCAGAGCGGCGGCATGGCGATAACCCAGACCCGCCGTCCGGCGGATATCCGTTATAGACCACCTTGCGGGAAAGAGACAGCTGTTCGTCCTCCGACCTGTTATCATCGACTGCCGCGCGGTATGCGCCGGCTGAATCAGCTCTGCCTTGGCCGTGCGGCCCATCAGACGGGTAATATTCGCCCTGAAGCGTAAGCGACTGCAGCGTCCTTATTTCGCAGAGAATCTCCCGCGCGCGATCTGTATTACCGTCCGCGATCGTCAGGTCGATGTCGTGAAATTCCGGCACAAGTCCTTGTGCTGAAATCCACCGCCGCCGCGAAAATTGTCCGGTATGGGGACTTGTTGCCCCGGCATAGGATGGGGCGAAGGAGGAGATCATCAATGCTTTCTGCGGCTCTGCTGCTCCTGTCGGGCAGCCTGTTTTTTTCGCTCCATCTGGCGGAGAATCCCCACTCGTTTCCAAAACCCCTCTCGGCGAAGGAGGAGGAGACCTACCTGCGCCGCTGGGCGGAGGGCGACCTCGAGGCGCGCAACCTCCTCGTGGAGCACAACCTCCGCCTCGTCGCACACATTATCAAGAAGTACTACACCCAGTCCGACCATCAGGACGACCTGATCTCCATCGGCACGATCGGCCTGATCAAGGCCGTCAACACCTTCCGCCCGGACAAGGGCATCCGCCTGGCAACATATGCGAGCAGATGTATTGAAAATGCTATACTATCGCAACGGAACAAACGGCGGTTGAGGTGGAAAACAATGAACCTTTTGGGGCAAAATGGTCTATGTTCTGCCGCTTGAAAGTCCGCAGCTATGTATTGGCTGCGAATGTTGCAGGTACGTTAAAAGTTGCGCCGCTTCAAATTCTCAAGTTCCCGGTCGTCCTTCCACATAAGTTTTTGGATGCCGAGAAGTTCAATCTGCGGTTTTCGGACGCATCCGAGATCACGGAAATTGCGGACAAGCTGCGGTGGTATCGCTATCAAAAAGGACTTCGTCAGCGTGACGTGGCGGACTATGCGGGCATTGACCGCAGTACCTACATCCATTACGAAGAGGCAGGGCGGGACTTTTATCCGAAGGAGCATATGGAGAAGCTGGCGGAGTTGTTTGAAGTGCCGCTGGAGGATTTGCTGGATGACTATAACCTGTTTCTGCTGCGAGGTCAGGGCGCGCAGATCAAAGCCATACGCCAGCGGCAGGGCTTGACGCAAAAGGCATATGCCGCGCAGCTCGGTGTCCCGCTGCAAAAGTTCAAGCGATGGGAACAGGGAAGCGTGCAAATCTTCAAATCCACATGGGAGAAGTATTTCAAACAGACATAACCATAGCAGTAAACGAGCAGACCGGCTGTTGAGGCAGGTCTGCTCGTCTGCTATGTATTATTGCTGCGCTTTCAGATGCTTCACGGCTGCGTCTACCAGTTCCAGCTTCTGCTCCGTGGAACAGGGCAGCTTCTGGATAGATTTCAGCGCCTGCTCGGACTGGAACTTCGCCAGCTCCTGCCCAAGCTCCTG
>ERZ506769.1540-NODE-1540-length-11309-cov-3.888928_pt1 | contig 11309 bp, 12 predicted proteins | sample MGYA00513039_ERZ506769 | MGnify/ENA metagenome assembly ERZ506769 | reverse complement strand
ACCGATAAGTTTTTGAAGCCTATGCTGGCGAGTGGGCAGTTGTTGATGACGATTCCGGATAAACCGACAAGCCCGGAACAGCGGTATGTTGCAGCCGGTAGGAATGCAGGAGAAAAGCAATGAGCAAGGAAATCTACACCTGTGACGCTTGCCACTATACCTTCGAAGCGGAAACTGGATGTGACCAATGCCCGGATTGCGGCAAAAAGCGAGTGCGGCCTGCCGATGAGCAAGAATCAAAGGAATATCTGGATCGTCAAAAGCACACCGAGAAGTGGAATTAAGAAACTGCGGAGGAAAAACAAAATGGTTACCAGAGATGATTTGGAGCAGTTGGTAAAGAATCGCGGCCAAGAGGCTGTTGGCGCAGCTGTCGTCAAAATCCCTGACGAGGATGTGCGTCCGGCTCTGATGCTCATGGTTATGATATATCAGAAATCGGACGAAATAAATCGTGAGATATTTCGTCGAGATCAGAAGCGCATTGCTGAATTGGAAGAAGAACTTGAAAAAGCCCGCGCAGAACTCCATCGGTTAGAGCAGGAAAAATAAATTCTTTTGTCATTACGAGCAGGCTGCAGTTTAAAGCTGCGGCCTGCTTTCTATTCTCGGCAAGCTGGCGCTTGGGCAAAAAGTCTTTTGCTCAAGCGCGATTTTACCGGATCGGAGGCCGTTTCTTTGTTGCTTATATTTCGAGGTTTTGATAGCTATTCAACCTGAAATGTGAGATAATCAAGGTGGCAAAATGCCGTGTACTTTGAAAAGTGAATACATGATAAGGTGTATCTGAACCTCTCACATTTCTAAATCATTCATTGAGAGGAAGGATACATTATGGCTGAAAGAGTTTGTTGTTCTTATCAAAATGTACTCAGCATCCAGAACAGAGTATGCTGTCTGTACCGCGTCTCCACCACCAAGCAGGTCGACCACGATGACCAGAATCAAGCTGACATCCCCGTGCAGAGAAAAGCCTGCCGTGAGTTCGCAGAGCGGATGGGCTGGACCATCGTGTACGAGGAACAGGAAAACGGCGTGTCAGGCTTCAAGGTCAGCGCCAATGACCGTGATAAAATTCAACTCATCAAGGAATATGCCGAACAGGGTAAATTCGATATTCTGCTGGTGTTCATGTTTGACCGTATTGGCAGACGAGCCGAAGAAACGCCTTTCGTGGTCGAATGGCTCATCAACCACGGCATTCAGGTCTGGAGCGTCAACGAAGGTGAACAGCGAATCGACACGCATGTCGACCGTCTCACCAACTACATCCGCTTCTGGCAGGCAGACGGTGAGAGTCAGAAAACCTCCATGCGTACCAAGGCTGCCCTCGGGCAGATGGTACAGGAAGGCCGCTTCCGTGGCGGTTCCGCCCCTTACGGCTATGACCTGGTACCCAGCGGCACATACAACAAGCGCAAGCATGAGGTCTTCAAACTGGAGATCAATCCTGATGAGGCAAAGGTCGTGCGCATGATGTTCGACCTGTGCGTCGGCTCCGGTTACGGCAGATTTAAAATCGCCAACTTCCTGTCTGAGATGGGCATCAAGACTCGTGACGGAAAGAACTGGCATGAAGCTACCGTCGGTCACATTCTGCATAATATCATGTACACTGGCGTGCTTCGGAGCGGCAGTACACAGTCTAAAGCATTCCCTGATTTGCAGATCATCTCACCGGAGAACTTCGAGCTGGCGCAAAAGCTCATGGCTGAACGAGCCAATGAGTGCAATGCGCTGCGAACCATGCCCCGCAACACCAGGGGGCAATCCCTACTGTCCGGCAATGTGTTCTGCGGACACTGCGGCGGGCGTCTGACGCTGACCACCAATGGGACAACTCGGATCAACGCTGCCGGTGAAAAGGTTGGCCGCAAGCGCATCCGCTATGTGTGCTACAACAAGACCCGCAAGCGCAGTAACTGCGATGGGCAGACTGGCTACACCATGCACATTCTGGACAAGATGGTCACCGACATTCTCCATCAGGTATTTGATCGGATGCGGTCTGTAGAGGAGAACGAGATTATCTCCCGTACCCACCGCAGTGCCATGGTCAGTCTCAAGAAGCGCCTTGCGGACGCCAAAGCAGAGTCTGCTAAGGCTGCCAAGGAATATGAATCACTGAAGCTGGAGATCATCAAAGCCGTGCAGGGTGAGAGTGCGTTCCCGATGGACGTCCTGTCGGAGCTGGTCAACAATGCCCGTACCAGGATGCTGGATGCCAATGCTCAATTGACTGAACTCAATGAGGAAGTCGAGAAAAGCAATCAGCGCATCGAAGCCATCAAAGCGGATTACCGCCGCATCATGGAATGGTCCGAGATGTTCGATGGCAGCGACATGGATGTGAAGAAGATGATCGCAGGATACATCATCAAGAGAGTGGATGTGTACTCCGATTATCGCCTGCACATCGAGTTCAACATGAGCTTCGCACAGTTCGAACTCGGATTGGAAACAGAAGTTGAGTATGCAGCACAGGACATTGTTTCATGAAAAAAGCACTGCCTGACAGTGCGCTCATTCAGCCTCTCTAATTGACAACAGTTCCAAAACACGCTAAAATAATCGCAGAAATGCGTGTGGGTGGATTCTGATGGAGATATGGCCCCAGATGCCTGTGGGGGTGCTTAACCGATCACTCGGGAGCCCGTACCACGAATACCCCACATCCCCAATAGCGGCTGAAACATTGTGTTTCAGCCGCTATTTTTCTAAAAAAGTTTCAGTAGCTGTTTCCGTCGAACTGTGATATATGTTTGTGCTGCAAGGAGGCGAGCACATGAAATACAAGCTGCTGAAAGACCTATATAACTGCTTTTACATCCCACCTGAATTCCCAATTTGGAAACAGGAAATTGAGGAATGCCACCAAGCACTTAGTGAGGTGCTGGGCAAACCAGAGCGTCGGCTGGTGCTCCAGATCATCGACGCAAAAGACCGTATTGCGGAGGATACCTCCATCGACAGCTTTATCGCCGGATTTGAGCTGGCGTGGAAGCTGTCCATAGAACTGAATCACTACGAAAATGAGCGCTCAGTCTCCTGCCGAACGGCAATGGGATTGGGTGCTCGTTTCACATCTAAGGAGGAAGAAAAATGAAGAAACTCATCATAGTAACCCTGATTACCACCTGTGTCGCCTTGTGCGCCGCCGTGTGGCCAAATAACAACGCAACCGAGCAAACACCAGTCCCAGTCGCAGAAACCGCTGTGAGCGACCAGAAAGCGACCGTTGCGGAAATTGAGGAACCCGCAGCACTGGCAGAGAAGGAAAAAGGAACGATTCCGCGACAAGAAGCGCCCCGAGAAGAGCAACCTGAACCGGAGATAGGGCCTATTGAAACACCCGTAGCTTCCGAACTCCAGCCTTCCACAGGGCAGGCACCCACTAAGAATTCCGCACCAGAGCCAACTCCGCCCCAACCTCCTAAAGAACTGCAGCCCGGTGATAAAGTCTATGTAGCAGGCTTCGGCTGGGTGGAGTACGAGGGGCCCAACCATTGTGAAGACGGCGCGGACATTTACGAAAACGGCAACAAAATTGGGATCATGGGGTGAAATATGCGGAAAATATTCAAAATAGGGCCAAGTTGCTATTGACAATCAAACTTTCTATGCTATTCTATAATGATTTAACCTTGATGTTGAATGGATGGCATGGGCGAGAAGGAGAGTATGCATGGCGTATGAGTTTGTTTGCGAGTTCGAAGCAAAGTGCTATCGTTCGAATTGCTCGGACGTCCTGAAGAAAACCTGCGAGCTATTGAAGGAGGAGGGCATTTCTGCACAGTTTTCGCTTGTTGGAAGCGGCGCAAGGAATATGATCACAAGAAACGGAGATGGTCCGTATGACCTTGACTACAATCTTTTGATCATGAAGGCAGAAGAAAGATATTGGAATGACCTGCGGTTGCTAAAAGAAACGGTAAGAAATGCTCTGAACCGGGCGGAGAGGAGAGAATTCTTTTCGGATGCCCAAGATTCAACTTCTTGCTTGACTGCACTGCTGCATTTTAAGGATACTCCAAATGTTGAATTCAGCTTTGATGTTGCTATTACCACGAAAAATAAAAACGGGAATTACATGCGCTTGATACATAACAAAAATGTGTACGCACTGGGCTTGGATCAATACACATGGAACGAAGTGCCGAACTCTCATCAAGTAAAAGATAGAGCGGATAAACTGAAGAGAGCGGGATTATGGCAGAAGGTTCGGGACAGGTATCTTGAGAAGAAAAATATGTATCTGTTTCGACAAGATCATAATCATCCATCCTTTGTGGTGTATGTGGAAGCGGTGAATGAGGTTTATAGCAGATATTTCAATAGAGGAGGTGGGTACAGTGTGCAATCGATTTTTTGACTACGATGACGGCGACTTCGCCATGAGCATTTCGGATAATATGGCGATGGACTCCGATGGGGATCTCATGCTGCGCATGGGCGATCACATGGCAATGGATATGGACACCGGCGATATTCACATGATCTCGTCATGGCCCGATGATGACGAGTAAATCATAGGCAGCAGTTCAGTGGTTGAGCCACTATAGACAAGGAAAATACTTTCAAAATCCAGACAGAAAAATAGCGGGACAGGTCGTAAAGGCTTGTCCCGCTACTTGTGTATTATGGCAGATATTCTTCTGTGACCCGATACCGGCTGATGCCAAAGGCGCTGCTCCGCTCCACGATTCCTGCCGGGATCTTGGGCAGATACTTCTTGCTGAAGCTGGTGTCCCCAAAGTAGGCGTCAAAGTTCGCCACCGGCAGGACCACCCATTCGCAATCGTCCTGCCGGTTGGCAAGATAATAGCGGATCAGCGTACAGACAACTTCGACTGGAATTACCTTCGGAAGTGCCTCTTTCACTTTCTCTGTCAGCTCGGGCGGCAGCTCCGGCCCCTCTCTGCGCAGCGAGCCAAACTCCAGCGCATCAGCAAGAACATCATCAAAGCGCAGCGTCCAGGCACCCTTGGTTTGGGGCGCAAAAATCGGGATCTGATACTGCATCACCTTGCTTCGCCATGCGGCGGCGAACTTTGATTGAATGACCTCCGCATACTTGAGCGAGGTGCTGCGCACCTTTTCCGGGTGTGTCAGCATGAAGTCCGCGACGCAGAGGACATGGCGGAGAAACCAGCCGGTCCCGTCCTCATCCACCAACTCTGGGAACTCCGTGTGCAACTCCGAAAAATCCGTCCGGAACTGCCATTCCTTGTCCGGCACGCGCTTTCCGTCCTCCGGAACACTGCACCAGGCGCAGAGCGCGTGGCGGGCGTAGCCGATCCGATCATGCAGATCACCCCAAATGACTGCTCCGTCCTTGCTGTGGAACAGATATCCGCGGGCCAGGATGGTCAAAATCCGAGCCATTCCCTCAAACTCCAGGATCGTGGCAAAGGTGAAACGGCCCAGCCATGTCGTGTCGCTCTTCTTGCTGGCGGTATAGGAAACCGTTCCGGTATATGCGCAGAATTCCTCCCATTCGTTAATCATCCCGCACCTCCAGAACATTTTTCTCGATGTACTCCGGCAGCAGATCCCACAGCAGGTCACGCCTGCCGAGAGCCACCACATAGCGCACAGCCAGAGCCGGTCTTATAATCGCGGTCAGCAGCTCCCGGCACTTGGCCGTCACCGCATCACGGTAGCTCCGGGAAGGGGACTTGTCCGCAAAGGCGCTCATCATGGCAGTGAAAGCCTTCGAGTCGTTTTCACGAAACAGCCGCTTTTTCTCCCTGCCGGTGTTCTCGTCCTCCATATCACAGACAATGTCTCCGAGGATGCGGTAGCCGCCGAAGCGGAAATCGGTCAGCAGATCGTATATATCGTCAAACTCCGGTAGCCATTCCCGCAGGAAACGCTCCCGTGCATCCTCGGCCATGAGGTGCCAGGCCTGCTTCTGCATGGCTTGCCGCAGAGCGGACACCTTTTCCGGCGGCAGGCTGCCGAACAGAGCGTACAGCTCGTCAGGATCGTATGCATCCTCCTGCCCTCTGGCATACAGAATGCGCTCCACATCGCTCTTCCGCTTTTTCTCCTTCAACGGAACGCGGCAGGCCCGGATGCGGGAGAGGCAGGCATCGTAATCTTGCAGCAGCGCAGCTACCGCCGCCAGCTTATCGGAATCCAGCTGTTCCCTCCAGTCCGGCTGCTGGGCAGCAAAGGAAAACAATTCTTCGTCCTTGGTGGGCTTTGCCTTGATGCGCGGCGTGTTCTTTTTCAGCTGCTGTGCCAGATACGGCAGGCGCTCCACATTGGAGTCCACTTCGTCCCAATCCACCTTTTTGAAAAACGCCTTTACCTTGGCCGCATGGGTAGGCTCGTACCAGGCGCGCCGGGTCTCCGCCTCCTCTACCAGCGTCTTATATTTGAGGAAGGCACTGCGCTTGACGGTCTTGTGGGTCAGGTACTCATCCAGATCGGGGCGGATGCCGCTCTTAGCCGAGTCGATCTCCAGCCCGGTAAGGATGGCTAATGTTTCCGTCTCCTCCCGGCAGCGCTCCCGCTCCTCGGCGTCGGAGTTTTCGTTGTAGGCGATAATGCTGCGATTCAGCGCGGCATTGCAGATCTGACCGACGCGGGAGGAGAAGGTGCTGCGAACGGTCTCAAACCGTGCCTCCCAGTCGTCGGCACTGTGGATTTGGGGCTGGGCCGTAGGGATCATCAGCAGAGGAATATTCTCTGTGTTGGTGAGGGATTTGTGTTTCTCGTAGCGGTAGAGGTTGTAGTTGCGGCGGACGCAGGCATTCAGGATCGGATCAGATATGGTCTTGATCATATCGCCGTCGTAGTCAGCACCGCCCAGCCGCTCCGCAGCCAGCATATTGGAATCCACCATCACCACATCCGTCAGGTGCCCGAAATAGTAATGCCGCATCTGCTTTCTCTCTTCCTTCGCATCGTAGAAGGAAAGCTGTAGCTCCTCGTTGCGGGCAATGTGCGGATTGCGTAGCAGCGTGCAGGCGTCGTCATGGGCATAGGCCGCCTGAGGTGCATAGAAGGAACTCTCCGGGAAGTGGTCGGTCATGACGGTGCTGTAAAACATCCGTTGCCTGCGTTTGCGCGGCGGAACAGTCGGGAGCAGAAATGCCAGAAAGTCCAGAAGATCACCGGAAAGATAACGGTTGTCTCCCGCTACGATCAACCGGCCGACGGCGTACTGCTCCACGATTTTATCGGCTTCATCCTCCAGTCGCTTGGCATAGACCGGTTCGTTGATGAAGCTCGGATTCTTTTTCAGCACGGCGGCAAGGATCTGATCCTTGCCCTGGTGTCGTTCCCACCAGCTGACCCGCGCAAACTTCTCCAGAAAGTAATTCTGCCGAAACGATTCATCGGCGCAGAAATTGTAATACGCCAGTTCCGTCTGCTTGGTGAGCCAATTTCGCTCGTCTGTCTCCGGGCTGTGGTCCCAGCCGTCCGGCAGATCGGCAGGGCGGAACTCGTCACCCTGAATGGAAACGGTGGTCAGAAACTGATAGTTCAGCTCGGTGGTCTGTTCCGGTTTCTCCTTGCTCACATTGGTGATGTACAGCGCATGGCGGTACTTGCGAAACACCGTCCGGTAGTCCTCCCAGTTCATGCCACTGGCAGTGAGCCAGCCGTATCCCTTGAACATGCTCTTGGTGAGGATGACGTCCACATCCCGGACGGAATGCTCCATGCCCCACAGATCGGTGATGGTGTCCGTCCCGCAGAGGGTCAGGAAGTCTTTGAAGTCCACCTCGTGCAGCATACCCTTGACATAGGGCATACGGATCTGGAATGAGGTGTGGACTTTCTTCCCGCACAGCTTCTCGTCCACGACGCGGGCATATTCTTTTGAGATCAGCCCCTCGCCATCAAAGCAGGTGATTTCGATGTCCTCTTTTTTCTCAAGCCGGTGGTATTTGCGGGTACTGCTCTGCGTTCCGTCGTCCTCTACGGTGATGACGCTGACATTCCGCTCTGTGCGCGTAGGATTGTCAATGACCACCACCCGGTGGGGCCGGTCAATGCCGATGCCGTCAATGCGGATACCGCTGGACAGCATCAGGCCGTTGTAGGCATAGAGCTTGCTGAGCTGGCAGTCACCGATGGTCATATCCATCATGATGCGGCGGCACACCGTGTCATAAAAATCCTCCCGGATGAAGGCCAGCCGCGCCTGCCGACTCATGCTGCCCGAACGCTCAAAGGCGAGGTAGCGATGCGGCCCGGAGCCAAAATCAAGGCTCACGCCCTCGGGACGGAACAGGGCCTTCGCTTTTTCCTGCCGGATCCGGTATTTCTTTCTGGCGCCGCTCCGGTCGAAGATGCCGGAGAAGTCCATATAGAAAATGATGTCCGAGAGATCCGTCACCAGCTGCCCACCGGGTGTTCCGGTGAAGGCATCGCCGTGCAGCACGCACATAGTCTGATAGAACAGTGCGTTATCGTCCTGCTCATGGGGCGCGGAAAGTGATTTGCATTTTTCTGTCTCGGCGGCGCTGAGCTGGAAGGCGTATGCACACTCCTGCTGCCTTCCGTAGCTGATCACGGCTCTGGCGGACAGTTCGTAGATCCTGTATTTCACCAACGGCATTGGCTCACCTCCTGATGCTTCTATTCTATCATGAGGTTCTAAATTTGCAATATGGATACTGCTCCCACTTTTTCGGCGGGAGCTTTTTGCTTGCAGCTCTCAACAAAAAATTATAAAGGAGGAATCCAATGCAAGAATCCACATTCACCAACTACGACCAGCTGCCGCTGTTCCTCAATGCGAACACGGTGGCGCAGGTGCTGGGCGTGTCCATCTCCAGCGCCTATGAGCTCATGCACGAGACGGGCTTCCCCGCGCTGCGGATAGGCAGCCGCATCGTGGTACCCAAAGAAGAGTTCCGCCGGTGGGTAGATGCGCAGACAGGAGGTGATGCCTGATGTTCCGGCGTTGGCCTAAGCGAGATCCGAACAAGTATTACTACCTCGTGCCAAACGAGGTGTTCAACCTCGGTCTCAGCTCGCATGAGATTGCCGTCTACAATTACCTTCTGCGCTGCGAGGATCGCAGAACCTACCAGTGCCATCCCAGCTACCGCACCATCGGAAAGGCGGTGCAGCTGAGCGAAAACACCGTGCGGAAGTATGTGGCCGGTCTGGAGGAGAAGGGGCTTATTCACACCGAGCCCAGTACCATCACCACAAAGGACGGCCGCGTGCGCAACGGAAGTCTCATCTACACCATCCGCCCCATTCAGGAAGCACTGGAGCTGAACTATCAGCGGCAGTTCCTACGGGCGGAGCGTGACATAGAGCGGGCAAAGGCAGAGAAACGGCTGGCCGAATTGAATCGGCAGAACAAAAAGGAGGAAAGCGCATGATGCAGCAGCTTGCAAACTTTATTGTAGACCATGACCCGATGATGGTTCTCCAGCGCACGCACGACACAGTACGCTACATCCGGTGGGCGTGGAACAAGGATCATGCCGACCCCATTGATGAAGACGGACTTCGCCTGTTTCTCTGCGATGAACATCGCGGCGATCTGACCGAGGAGCAGAAGGTTTTCGCCCGCCGATGCCGCGACGAGATGCGGAGCGTCTATGAGGAAATGTGCGTGCGCTTACTGCAACATGAGATCATGCTGGAGCGTGGCATGGTGCCGGATGTCAGTACCTACCGCAGCGTGTTCTGCACGGAAGGAGGTGATGCGCCATGGATGCTTGACCGGGCGGGATGACCGAAAATCAGACCGATTTGCCGCCAACGAAAGAGAAGCAGGAGAAAGCCCTGACGCTTTTCTGCGTCAGGGCGAACCACAACTGCCCGCAGTGCGGGCAGTTTCAGGGCTTTCAATCGACGCTGTTTTGCCGTGGGAAACCATAAAATGACGCTATTTTTGTGAAATACAGGCGAAGGGTCAGTGTTTTCGAGAAAACAAATGACGCTTATCAGAAAAAATGAAAGGATTTGAAGCTATGAGTGACAAAAAAAGACATACGATCTGGATCGATGAACGAATCTGGGAGGATGTACTGAGCCACTATAAAAGTGACAACTGCTCCACGCAAAATGAGTTCGTGGAGAACGCGCTGCGATTCTACATTGGGTACCTGAACACAAAGAGTGCTGGTGCATTCCTGCCACAAGCCATCTCCTCTGTGATGATCGGTACGATGGACAACTATGCGCGCCGTGTTGGTTCACAGCTCTACAAGCTGGCTGTGGAGCAGAACCTATGCAATCACATTTTGGCCGAGGACACCGATATGGACGCACGTGACTATCAGCTTCTGCGTGGTCGGAGTGTCCGTGAGGTGCAGAGCACCAACGGACGGATCTCCTTCAAGGAAGCTCTCGACTTCCAGAAGACGGTCTAAATCTTTCAAAAAACCAATAGCTATTTCCGCAAAAGTGTGGTAGTTGTTTGTGTTGCAAAAAGAAAATGAATCCAAAGGAAGTGAAATACATGGCAAAACGAAGGCCGTCCGGCGACGGCATGGTGCGAAGGCGTGACGACGGACGCTGGGAAGGGCGTATCGTTATCGGCCACAAAGAAAACGGCGAACCACTGTTTCGTCATGTCTACGCCAAGACGCAAAAGGCGCTGTTGGACAAGCTCCACCAGAACATCGAGTGCTACCGTGATGTGGAACTGACCGAGGACAGCCGCATGACCTTGGGCGAGTGGCTGGACCGCTGGCTCACGGAATACAAGGCGGGCACAGTGCGGCCCGGTACGCTCAAAAGCTATCGCTGCTATATCGAATACTACATCAAGCCGCAGTTAGGTGACAAGCAAGTCTCCCTCATCTCTCAGCAGGACATCCAGCGGATGTACCGCCGCTTGAAAACAGAGGGACGCATTCATGAGCATCCCGAAATGAACCATCAACTCTCTGACTCCATGGTCCGCCACATCCACTCCGCGCTTCACGCCGCACTGAAAGACGCGGTGCAGGCGCATGTCATTCCCAGAAATCCGACCGAGGGGGCGACCGCACCCAAGCCAAACTACAGGCCCAAGCGCATCCTCACCCGTGCGGAGCTGGATGCTTTTCTTGAAGTGGTGGAGCAGGATGAGGTGTGGAGGGACTTCTTCCAGACGGAGCTGATGACCGGCCTGCGCCGCGGCGAGATCTGCGGTCTGCAATGGAGCGACTTCGACGAGGAGAGCGGCATGCTGAAGGTGTGCCGCACCCTCCACGGCCAGCGGAAGGGCGAGTACACCGTCGGCGAAACCAAAACCGAGACGGGAACGCGCACGATTGTCCTGCCGCCGAGCACTGCGGAACTTCTGCGGAAGCGAAAAGAAACGGCAGTCAGCAGATCGG
>ERZ506769.1532-NODE-1532-length-11377-cov-3.970765_pt1 | contig 11377 bp, 9 predicted proteins | sample MGYA00513039_ERZ506769 | MGnify/ENA metagenome assembly ERZ506769 | reverse complement strand
TCTGTGGATTAGTCTGGCTGATTTTTACCGGATATTGCAGTCGTTTCTCATAATTCCACATATACTAGCATCCCCCTTCCTGCCACGGCCATGGTTCATTGATCCAATTCCAGCAGTCACTGTTTTCGCTGACTGTATCTACAGTTAAAGGTCCATATACCTCTGCATATTCTTTGAGTGCTTCAATACGTTTCTCTTTATATTTTTGAAAATATTCAAGTGCTTTCTGATTTCCAGGATGTGTATCTAAAAATAATTTAACATCATCCACCGCGAAACTAATCTGATTTATATATTCAAAAAGTTCTCTTCGATTCATTTCATGACAATTGCAACTCATTTACAGCATCCTCCTTTTCCACGAAATGGTTTTTCAAGCTCTTGAAAAATAGTTCCACACTGAAATCCATAACCGAGATCGTGAAGTTTTCTCCACTGCTGCCATGGGACATAAGCCATCGCAACCGGAAACTCTTGCAAAACATCCGTTTTGCTGTAATCACCAACACACTCATCGCAACAGTAATTTTTCGACTTCTGCTCCGGAAGTGGAGGAACAGGAATATTGCAATGAAGCTGTCTTTCATTTTCTTGCCTTGTTTGTGGCCTGTAATTTCCATTCTGACAATAACAGTTCGTATTCCTATTAGAACAATATGGTGCCATAAAATAAATCCTTATATCTTTTTTGTTATTGTATGGAAGATAAGAAAAATTGTGAACAACAGCAAAAGGGATTGCCACGTGACAATCCCTAAACATAATACATTCACTTAAAAGTAGTTTTTATTTTGCACCTAAAGTAACTTCCACTGTCTTCTCTTCATATTCTCCATTACTCTGTGGAATCTGAATTGTCAGTGACACCTTATCTCCTTTGGCATAATATTGAAGCTGTTCCTGAAGATCATCCATGCTTGATACGGTTGTTCCGTCAATTGCTGTGATAACACTTCCTTTTGCCATTCCGGCCGCCTCTGCTCCACCGCCTTTTGTAATTTCTGATACATAAACGCCTTCCGGCATATTCAACTGTTTGGAATATTCAGTCGGCACGCTCATTCCTTTGATGCCAATTGCGCCCTGATCTTTTTCTGCAACCTTTGTCTTTGTTGCCTGATTCATCAGATTCTGGATCAGATCGGATACATCACTGATTGGAATTGCATATCCGACACCTTCTACAGAATCACCAACCAGCTTGGATGAGTTGATTCCAATCACTTCGCCACTTGCATTTACAAGTGCTCCACCACTGTTTCCAGGATTAATGGCTGCATCTGTCTGAATCAGTTTGGCATCACTCTCTGTTGTCTCACCAGTCTGCTCGTTTGTTTCAGAAACAGAACGATTCAAAGCACTGATTACACCAGTTGTTACTGACTGTCCATAGCCAAGTGCATTACCGATTGCAACCGCAGGTTCTCCAACCTTTAGCTGTGTGGAATCTCCGAGTGTTGCTACCGAAATTTTTTTCATCGTATCATCTGAAATAGAGTCAAGCGGAACAGCCACAACAGCAATATCATACTCTGAGTTTGTTCCTTTGATATTTGCCTCAACACTTGTTCCATCATCAAAAGTAACTGTTAATGTATCGCTTCCTGCTACTACATGATTATTTGTAACAACCAGAAGTTCTGAATCATTCTGGGAAATAATGATTCCTGTTCCAGCACTTTCGCTCTGTTGCTGTGACACACCACCAAAGAAATCCTGAACCTGCTGCACACTCATATTTGTAATTGATACGATTGATGGCATTACATTTTCCACAATACTTGAAACATCTGAAGTTACAACACTGGAAGATTTGGATAATGAAGCATTGCTGCTCACAGATTTGGTTGCCGTAGTATTGGTCTTCGTCACACCGGTCAATCCCAGCACTTTACTTCCAACAACATTTGATGCCAAAAATGTACCACTGGAAACAACTCCAAACAATAGTGCAAATCCTGTCACTGCCACTGCTTTGGGAATTTTCTTTTGTGGTTTCTTACCATGCGGTACTTGATGTTTCTGACCACCATTGTCATCATGAAATGGTGTTTCACTCTGTCCGTTTCCATTCATTCCATCCGAATTATAATAATTATATTGATTCTCCATAAAGATTACCTCTTCTCTTGTTTATTCTTTTTCTTTGATGTTTACATAGTAACTCCGTATTGTGATAAATCTGTGTATAATCAATTAATAAAGATTGAAAAGAATGATAGAAAAACAGGATCAGAACTTCCTTCTTAATCCGTTCTAATCCTGTCTATATTTTTTCAACCAGCTAACCAGTATCTTTCATCTGACTCTCAAACTTACAGATCAATGAAATCTACATCATAATCATCTGATTTTCTTCCTTTTTTTGATTTTTTAGCTGATCTTCCTAAATTTCTTGTATTTTCTGTCGGTGCATCATATTCATCGTCATAATCATCATCTTTTACTTTTTTACGTCCAAACGCCTTTCTGTCTGACTTCTTAGCAGCAACCGGCTCGTCATCTTCTTCATCTTCATCTTCAAAAGGAATATCATACTCGTCATATAAATCATCAAGTTCCTGATTTCTATGCACAAGTTTTACTGCAAACATAATCATAAGAACAAGTAATACAACTACGATGAGTGCTCCTCCAGCCAGAAGAACAATTGGATGCTCTTTTACAAGCGACTCCAGTTTTCCAACAATCCCTTTTGCTTCCTTCTTTGTACTGTCTGTTGTCTGAACATCTACACTCTGATAAGTTCCATCCTGTGAATCATACTGATAGAACCCTTTTTCACCGGTTCTTGTATTCACCGCATACAGGAGATCATAACGATCATTCTCCGGGTTTGCCCAATATGGATACGTCTGATCTGCTACTGTAAGTTCCCCTTCCTGGTAAGAATTCGGAAGTTTTGCTCCTCCATTATCTGTTAAAAGAATAATAGATGTTGTGTCAGAAATCTTCAATTCTGTATATGGAACGAATGTTGAATCATCTTCATTGTACAGGAAGAACTTTCCTTCTCCTGAAGCATCTACCAGATATCCAAGTGTAACACCAGCCTCATTAGCAACAAACTTGTGTTCTTCACCATTGAATGTCTTTGTAGTCTCACTGTATCCTACCGGGATTGCAGATGTTGCAAATCCTTCTGAGAAATTGTAATCTGTTCCGTTCACACTTACTGTGATATCTGTGGCTGTACCAGTTGTTGCTGTACTGCCGGTTTCCTCAACTTCTGTTGAACCATCATCTGCCTGTTCAATCTTAATTGCGGAAGATCCCTGATCTAATGTCAGCGTCTCATCAGAATACAGATAAGCCTTTGAGCTGTCAACTGTGATCGTTGTGTCTCCCATCTTCAAGGCTTTAAACTTCATTGTAGTACGAAGCTCTGTCGCTGTTCCGTCTCCGCTTCCTGAGTATGTAAGCTTGCCATCACTGTCTGCTGTTACACCCTCTCCGCTTTCAAACTGAAGTGCAGAAGTATCATAACTCATTGTAATATCTGCATCACCAACAGCTGAATCACCGGATCTCACAACAAGATCTACACTTACTTCCTCTCCAACCTTTGTCTGTGGATCAGAGAACATCAGAGAACCATCAGCTGCACTTACGATTGTGCTGAACATTGGCACTGTAAGACACAGTGATAATGCTACTGCCGCTAATTTCTTTGCTTTCATATAATTACCCCTTCTTTTGTTGTCTTAAACTTATATACCATCCTATTGTACACTGTTTGAATGGAGTTGTCCACCCGGAAGCGAAAGAAATCTTGTATGAATCATTATTTACAGATTTCCTTTTTTCCTTGAAGCTATTCCAATATACTATCCGAAAATCCACTTTCTGAACATTTCGCAGATTATCTTAAACGATTTCAAAAAATAATATGTATAATGGTTCACAAATAGCATATACGGTTTTTCAACCAATTTTTTTCGAATTAAATCAATCATAGTACAAGAAACATATAAAATAAACACAACCAAAATTGAATATAATATCAGAAAAGTACTATCCTGATATTGATTGATTTTAAAGATATTCGTCCATAAATAATAACGAATATAAGAACTGTCATGAATTAGGTATACCCCAAATGTTGCTGATGCAATCATATTAATCCATTTATGATAGTTCATTTTCAATGTTACAAATCCCATAAAAAGTGTAATCGCCATCAACAAAATTGGAAGTCTCTCTATTTCAAAAAAATCAATTGCATGTGTTGACCACTCCTCTTTTTTTGTTCCAAGAAAAAGAAACGTCGTACTTACTGTATATGTTATAATTAACACCATAAAATAAAGAGAAAAATAATGTTTCGATTGAAGTTTCTGATTACCTCCATACAAATTTACATATCCTGCAATTCCATATAATGTTACAAACCACAATAATGAATTACTCTCAAATAACTGAGTTGTAGCCGTAGGTATGATTGACCAGCACAAAACCATCATCAAGATCAAGTACTGATATTCTGTCTTACTCAACCCATACAACAGTTTATTTAAAAACGGATGTATTAAATATAACATAAAATATGTACTTGCAAACCACCAACCCGGATACGTGATAGGAAGACAAACTTTAATCAATTGCTTTATCTCAAAAGCATTCAATCGTAACATTACCGATAAAAGATATGTCATAATTGAATAAAAAACAACCTGTCCCCAAAATTTCAAAAGTTTTTTAGGCTGAAATAACTTTTCTGTATTTTCAATCAGAAAATATCCAGAAATCAATACGAAAATATCTACACCAACTTTCCCACCCATGAGAATAAAATCATACCAAAGATGTGGAAGTGTAACCTCATTAAAATTCCATTCAAAATTTCCATGATAAGCAAAATGGTGAAACATGATCATAATCATAGAGATGATTCGAAGTAACTCAATTGAAGTATTACGGTTAATTATCTTTGTGGATTGAACACTTTTTTCCATATTTTCACTTCACTCCTTCCATTCATATCTATAACTAATATATTTATCTCATTTTCACTTTGTTCTTAAAATCCCCTTCACCCTAAGTACAAGTTCTTTGAACTCATCCGGTTCAACCACATAATTTACCCCAACAATAGTAAATACGCTTACAGCCACCATTCCGATTGCATAGAGAAACCATGTGATAAAAGATGCCATGTTCTTAGGAATAACATATGTTCCAACAATACAAAGAAGTGCAACGACAAGTACATTTCTAAAAATTCGGAACATAGATTTTTTTGCACATCCTTTTACCAGATGCCGACTTGTATAGAACACAATTTCAAAAGAGCGATATCCATAAGAACATACTGTACCAAGAAGAACTCCTGCCATGCCGAACTTCCATACCAGCCCAAGAGAAACCGTGATATTTATCACTGCTTCTAAAATCGCCTGATATCTCGTTTCTTTATAATGCCCTGCTGCGCAGATAATCGTCAATCCTGGAATCCTTACATTTTGCATAAAAACAATTACTGTAAATAAAATTCCAAGAACCGGACGCACATACTGTACATCCGTCAGGTTAATGGTATATACCCCGACAAAAGGCAAGATTAAGACTCCCATACAGGCAATCACAATAAACATGATTACAAAATACATATACTCATAACTAGAATAGCTCTTCTTTAATGTCTCTTCCTCATTCTTGGCGATCACTTCTCCAAATCCTGCTGTCAGACCATTCGAAAAAGAGGTCATCAGCTGATTCACTGCATTAACCACCATCATATAAATTCCATACACACTGACTTCAAGAAGAGATTTTGCCCCCAGACAAATTGTCAACACTGTTGTATCTGTATTATTTACAATAATACCAACAACCTGATGAAGCAGTGCCGCGTTTTTTTGCTTTAACGCACCTTCATTCGGTTCTGCATGGAAATCTAATGCAGGATATTTTCGTTTTGCATAGATTTTAACCAATACAAGACGAAGCATATACACACCAGTTGCAACTGCCTTTACAAAAAGAACACCTGCTCCAATATAAATCAGAAAAATAGAAACAACCATATTAACGATCGTTCCTGCTGCCTGAATCAGTGCAACCACATATCCTTCCTGATTTGCAGTCAATAAAACTCTGTATTTACCCAGAAAAAAATAATCCACTAAAGTACTTCCTGCCAAAACAAGTATCATCCAACGCACAAGACTATTTTCAAGCTGTCCTGAAATAAAAAACGGATAGACACCTACAAGTACCAGTGTCAATGCCAGAAATAACATTCCGGATTTGTTATAAAATTTTCTTGACGCCGAAAGAATTGAATTTACTTCTTCCGTCTGATTCAATGCAAGAGGTGTATAGAGAGCAACAACTGTTGCCGTTCCTACTCCTGCTTCTGCCAGGCCCAGATATGTTAAAAACTGATTTACTGAAGTGATCATTCCATTCACACTCGATCCATATGCCTCAAGAATAAAACGTGGCAATATCAATCCAGACAAAAGAACAATTACCTGTAAAAGCAGACTTGCCACCATGTTTTTTAATGCCTGTTTTCCTCTCATGAGATTTCCTTTCCTCTACTTTTTCTTTTCCTCACTCATGAATACCATCTTCCTGTACAAGCCCGTATTTACGCACAATACAACAGATGAAATCTTTCTCTTTGGCTGAAAATATGGATTTCGCAGGATTGTCAGGATATGCCCGCGAATAAAGCGTTTCAAATCCTGATATCCTTCTAACTTCTTATAATCCTCCTGTAATAGCATCTTATCCAGAACAATAAAGCGAGACCAGATCCAGAGGCACTCTGCCTCCTGTGTTAGTGATGGAAATTTTTCTTTCACTACTTCATAATTCTTTGTATATCCATCTATTATGTCAAATACTTTCGGACGGTATGCCTTTCCGGTAATACTGTCTTCTCGATGAAGATAATAATACTTCGGCTTTGTTCCTACTGCCACTTTCTTAATTCGCTGCATGAGGTCTACAGTATAATAAATATCTTCATACAGTCTCCCCTTCGGAAAGCGAAGATCTTCAATACAGCTTTTCCGGATCAGCTTATTCCATATTTCTCCACGGATCGTATGCCCCCTGAGGATACAGCGAAAAGCCTCTTCTCCTGTGCAGACAAAATCCACCTCTTCCTTTTGTGTCTCGATTCTGTCTTTATACACTTCATATAAGCCACATGTTGCCATATCTGCTCCGCTATCTTTGATACGTGTATACATATATTCAAACATATCATTTTCAATATAGTCATCACTGTCTAAAAAAATGATATATTCTCCTTTTGCATAGGGAATTCCAGCATTTCTGGCATCACTAAGTCCACCATTTTCCTTATGTATCACTTCCACTCGATTGTCCTGTTTTGCATATTCATCACATATTTTTCCACACTGGTCGGGACTCCCATCGTCTACCAGAATCACCTGAATATCAGAAAATGTCTGTCCCAAAATGGAATCCACACACTTTCTTATATATGGTTCAACTTTATAAACCGGTACGATCACACTGATTGTCGGCATGATATCTCCTCCATTTTATTCATAGTATGAAAGCAGAGTCTGCGCAGCGCTTTCAATATCATATCCTGCTTTTGCAAATGCCTGCCTGATTCCTGAATTTTCTTCTTCGCTCCTATTTTCACCTTTGTAAGAAAGAATCACACGGCTCCATTCCTTTGGTGAATCCTGAAGTGACAGAAATTTCACTTTTTCAACTAACTTCACTTCTGTTGTAATCGTATCTGCCATTACACTCCTGATTCCGGATGCCTGCGCTTCCAACGCAACAATAGGAAGTCCCTCAAAAAGAGATGGGAATACAAAAATGTCCATTCCTTTCCATAATTTTGCAACATCTTTTCTGATCCCTAAAAATCTGATCCTATCTTCTATTCCGTATTCCTCAGCTTTCTTTTGGATCATTTCCTGAAGTTCTCCTTCTCCAACTAACAAAAGTATAGCTTCTTCACAGGCAGATGCAACCTCACGAAAGATTTCTAAGAGAAATTTATGATTCTTCTGTTCTTCAAAACGTCCCACATGTCCGAGCACAAATTTTCCTTCTACTCCCAGTTCATGACGGATCTCTTCACGTTCTGACAAACTGAAAGCAAATTTTTTCAGATCAAGAGCATTGTGGATAAGATGATAATTGTTACTCTTTCTGATCTTTTTTGAAAAGAGCCATTCTCCAGCCAATTCACTGCATGCAAAATACTTTGTAGCAAACATTGGAATCAACGGTCGGTTAATTCTGTGCAACAAATTTCTCACCACTCCCGGAGTCGAAGAATTATGTGAGTGTGCGATCACTGTTGGAACCTTTCCATAGCTTGCCACAATCAGCGGTACTATATTCGCTGCTGACAGCATATTTACATGAACTGCATCATATCTTCCAATTCGAAGTATCTTTCTCATTTGTCTGCTGAACTTCAATGGATGTTTTCTTGCATCACACGTATGAAACACTTTTCCTCCAAGTGACTTGATTTCTTCTTCATACGCAAGGTGTGGAAACATACTTATAAAATCAAATCTTACTCCTTGCTTACTCAATTTCCTATAATATGTCATCACAAAACTTTCAATACCTCCGGGATTAAAGGATAATCCAACTTGTAATACTTTCATTTACTTTCCAATTACTTCCTTTCCATTGTCAGTTCATCTATCAGATTCGTCCACTGTCGATAAATCTCTTCTTTTTCAAATTTTTTTACACCCGATATCGTATGATTTGAAAACGCAATTCTTCGTTCTTCACTATCCGTCAACAATTCTATACGATTTGCCATCTTGTCCAAATCATAAGGGGGGATTAAATAGCCATCCTTTCCCTCCTCAACGATTTCTCTTGGCCCTGTTGTCACATCAAAACTCACCATAGGAAGTCCACTTGCCTTTGCCTCAAGCAATACTAACGGCAATCCTTCCCTGTAAGATGGTAATACCAAAAATGCATATTCATTATACAACTTATACACATCTTTTACATTCCCTTTCTGAATCAATTGAGACGTTAAATTGTATTCTACCACCTTTTGGTGTATCTCGTCAAAAGTATCTCCCGTCCCGTATAAATGCCATTCCCACTCAGGATGAGAAGGCAATACTTTTTTCGCCACTTCTACCAGAAGATCATATCCCTTTTCTTCACTGAATCTTCCAACTGTGATGATTTTTCTCGAATCCGCTTTGTATTTCTTTCGCATAGTCAGGATTTCTGGTTTGATCCAATTATATATACTTCGGATTTTCTTTGGATTTATATGAAATTTTCTAATATAATCCTGTCTGTTCTGCTCCGTCAATGTCACTGTACAATGTGAAATTAACGAATCCCAGAAACGGAAAAAGCGGATATCTTTCTTCTCCCATTCATTCATCAATGCACCATGATCGCAAAACACATACTTTGCTTTCGTAAAAAAACGAACCGGTGAAACCGTCATAGCAGGATAATTCTCCATAAGGAAAACTACATCTATTTGATTTTGTCTAACAAATTCTCTAAATGGTTGAAATGTCTTCTTAATTCTGTCGCGTACTCGACACTCTTCTTCTAGTTCTGCTCTGTATGTGATTCTCGGATCCAGGTCATATGGAACATGCCCTCCTTTTCCAAAAATTGCATAAATATATACTTCATATTCTTTACAAAACTCATTGGCAAGAGTTGTTGTGACTTGCTCAACTCCTCCTGTTACTGTCATATCATAATTAACAAAACATATTTTTTTCATTCTGAATATTCTCCATCTGCATAGTGAACAATGAATATCGTTTTACTAAGAAGGCGCCTATTGAACTTACAATAGACGCCCAAACTATTATTTCTTTAATATGTTTGCAGATTCTTCACCATTTTTTCAATATCAATACCATATCCTTCACTTGTAGCCCAGCCATATCCATTTGGATTTTCTTTCTGACCAAGCCATTCCACATAAGGAGCGCTTCCTCTTGTAACCAATGAAAATCTTGGATCTACGCATTCATTCTTTAATGCATCTTTGGATCCATATGCTTTCAAATGCTGAATCTGAGCTCGTATTCCTTCACGTACTGTAGTAAATGATGCTCCGGCAACGCCGCCACCAGTTGTTCCAAGTCCTGCAAAATTATTCTGTTCAATCTTAACATCACCACCAAATTTAAGCCATGCAGTCTCTTTCATTGCCTGTGTAAATGCAATTGCCCCATTGATTCCTTCCGCATTCGCTTCTTCAACGTAAATCTGACAGAACTTTTCAAGTGTTGGCGCATCCGTCTCAGCGTAATATGCCGGATATGTTGCACCCTTAGCCTTAAAATATTTTTCCATCTGGGATGCAGTCACAGTAGTCTTTCCAGAAATAGCCATCAACTGATCTGTAGTACAAGAATCATCCAATGTTCCATTGGTTCGGAAATAATACCATGTATTGGATATAAATTGCCAGCCTGTCTGCATCACTCCGTTTTTATCCAAATAATATCTTGTTTTTCCAAAAGAAATCCAACCGGTCATCATGTAGCCTTCCGGCATAAAGAAATATTTCTTTCCGTCAATTGTCTGCCAGCCTGTCTGCATAATTCCATCCGTATTAAAATAATATTTCTTTCCACTGATTGTCTGCCAGCCTCGTACCATTTTTCCGTCTGATGCAAGATAATACTTTGTACTTCCAAAGCTGCACCATCCTGTCAGCATATGTCCATCCGGCATCAGATAATATCTCGTCTGACCAAAAGAAATCCAACCGGTCATCATATAACCTTCCGGCATAAAGAAATATTTCTTTCCATTAATTGTCTGCCAGCCTGTCCGCATCACTCCATCTGTGCCAAGATAATATTTCGTGCTTCCAAAAGAAATCCAACCGGTCATCATGTAACCTTCCGGCATAAAGAAATATTTCTTTCCATCGATCGTCTGCCAGCCTGTTACTGCTACTCCATTTTCATTGTAATAATATTTTTTTCCATTTACTGTTTTCCAACCACGTTTACTCTCTACAATCAGCTTACCGTCAGAAGCAAACGTATACGTTGTCCCGTCAATCACCTGTTTTCCTGTCACCATCACACCATTAGAATCCAGATAATACCTTGTCTTACCAAAAGAAATCCAGCCGCGCATCATATAGCCTTCCGGCATAAAGAAATATCTCTTTCCATCGATTGTCTGCCAGCCTGTCTGCATCACTCCATCCGTACTCAGATAGTATTTCGTCTGTCCAAAAGAAATCCAGCCACGCATCATATAGCCTTCTGGCATAAAGAAATATCTTTTTTCACTAATTGTCTGCCAACCTGTCTGCATCACTCCATTCGCATCCAAATGATATCTCGTCTGTCCAAAAGAAATCCAGCCACGCATCATATAACCTTCCGGCATAAAGAAA
>ERZ506769.1528-NODE-1528-length-11436-cov-3.810561_pt1 | contig 11436 bp, 9 predicted proteins | sample MGYA00513039_ERZ506769 | MGnify/ENA metagenome assembly ERZ506769 | reverse complement strand
TTGTCATCTTAAGTATTTATCGCATTATTATCCGTCATTTTCTGATAGTCTATTGTGCTAAGGGCAAGCATAGACGTTACGCTGTTTTTATAGGTGGAGGCAATAATATGCAGGTTTTGTATGAGGAGATGGAGAATTCCCTGGCGTCTTCGCTGTATGAGGTTGTGGGCTATTTTGATATAAAACCGAATGATGCCCTTTCGTCGCAATGCGCTTATCTAGGTAATCCTGACGGTTTTTCAGATTTTATGTCCGCACACCCGGATATCAAGCATGTTTTTTGTTCTTTGTCGATGGAGGAGGGGCGCTATAATTTTTCTATTATGAATCATTGTGAAAACCATTTGCTTTATTTTCATGGCGTTCCTAATGTATGTAAAGGTTTTCCTCGTCGTATTTGGCACAGTATGGTTGGCAATATGCCTATTTTGAATCTGCGTTATGAGCCTTTGGGTAAGATGGAGAATCGTATATTGAAGCGGATATTTGATGTTGTTTTCTCCGGTCTTTTTCTGGTTACTGTTTTTCCCTTTATTTATCTCATAGTTGGAAGTATTATAAAGTTGACTTCTCCCGGTCCTGTATTCTTTAAGCAAATGCGTACGGGTTTGAACGGTGTGGATTTTGTGTGTTATAAATTCCGTTCTATGAAAGTGAATGATGAAGCTGACAGTAAACAGGCTACAGTTGATGATCCCCGAAAAACTCGTTTTGGGAACTTTCTCCGTCGTTCTAATATAGACGAACTTCCCCAGTTTATCAATGTCTTTAAGGGTGATATGTCGATAGTTGGTCCCCGTCCACATATGTTGGCCCATACAGAGACTTATGCCCGTTTGATTGATAAATATATGGTGCGGCACTTTATAAAACCTGGAGTAACCGGTTGGGCTCAAACGCATGGTTTCCGTGGTGAAACGAGAGAACTCTCACAGATGGAGGAACGTGTTAAGGCTGATATCTGGTATATGGAGCATTGGACAATGCTGCTTGATATATATATCATTTATAAGACTATAGCGAATGTGGTGATGGGAGAAAAGAATGCATATTAGGGTGTTAATTAATGTGAGTGTACCAATTATGGCTTCATTATCACTTTTAAAGTGAGACTTTTATTGTTTCATAAACTCCTAAAAATACTTTAATGAGAAATAGCAGCATACAATCATTAAGGGGAATATGTGCAATAGTTGTATTTCTTTCTCATTCATTATGTATGTTCAAATCTACATTTGTAACCTATTTAATGGAATCTCCTATGCATTTATTTTTTGATGGAAAATGTGCTGTTTATATATTTTTTGCTATCAGTGGTATATATTATTATACGAAGGAACGACTGCAACGAAAAACATATTTAAATGGCATATTAAAGAAATGTATAAAAATATATCCTCCATATATAATAACTTTGCTTTTAGCAGTGTTATTGATTAATTATACTCCCTGTACTAATTATAATCCAGCACTATTTACAGAATGGAGCAATTCTTTTTGGCATCAAAAAATAAATATTGAGGAATTAATAAGACAGGGTTCCATTCTTTTACCTCGTAATCCAGATTTGATCTTACCACCATCATGGTATTTAACTGTTGAGGTGAGAATGTTTCTTTTGATGCCTATAGTAGTCTTTATTTTTAATTATACTAGTTGGTGGAGCCTTATCTTGTTACTACTGTTGTCGCTAGTTGTTGATGTATCAATCATCTTAACTTTGGGCTTTTTCTCTATTGCAGCATTCTTTATGAAACTAATGAGTGATATTCATAAAATTGAAATGGTATTTAGTTTATATAAGTTTCCTTTATACTCATTTTGCTAAATATCGAGAACGTTTTAGACATACAAAATAGTGTTACTGCTTATCTTATGATGTTAGGTGCAATAACAATTGTTGGTGTGTGTTACGCTAACAAGAATCTGATCAGTTCTAATTTGTTAGTGAAATTGGGAAATATATCCTATGAATTTTATTTAATACATTTTATAGTGCTATTATCATTAAAACCATATTTTACAAATCCGTATAGTTACATTCTTATCTGTTTTATTGTATCTTTAGGATTGTCTGGAGGAATTAAATATGTGTGTAATGGGATTTTGAAATGTATGACTTTTAAAAATAATTTGTACGTATGAAGGTGTTATATGACTATCAAATATTCCAAATTCAAAAATTTGGAGGTATTTCTAGAGGATTGGCAGAAATAATATCTCATTTTCCGAGCGATATAGCATATGACATAGCAATAAAAGAGAGCGACAATGTTTACTTAAAGGAATATAATTTAGATAATAATCATTCACCTATATCCTATCAATTTTCAGATTTTCTACCAAATGTATCTTTTAAGGGAAAGAGGAGAATTTATAATATCTTGTCACAACGGGGATGGATAAATTCATCAGATAGCATAAACCTTCATCATAGTATAGAGAAAATTAAAAAAGAAGATTATGATGTTTTTCATCCGACCTATTTTTCAACCTATTTTTTGAAGCATATACGTAAACCTTTTGTTTTAACAGTCCATGATCTTACAGCAGAAAATTTCCCCTTGTACTTTAATAAATTTGACTATCAAAAAGAAGGAAGGAAACGTTTGGTTCCTTTAGCTAGTCATATAGTCGTTCCAAGTTTAAGTACTAAAATAGATGTCATGCAAAATTGGAATATTTCGGAAGGTCGGATTTCAGTTATATATTGGGGAGGAGTTTCAGTAAATAATAAAAAATATCCAGATAGTATAGGATGCCCATATATATTATATGTAGGATTAAGAGGTGGTTATAAGAACTTTTATTTTTTTATTAAATCCGCCCTTCCCTTTCTGCAAAAAAATAAAGAAGTTAAGATTGTATGTACAGGATGTAACTTTACAAAATCAGAGATAAAGTTCTTTCAAGAGTTGCATATTGCAAATAGAGTACAAGCAAAGTTCGTTTCTACAGAAGAATTAAGTGGATTGTATTCAAATGCCTTATGTTATGCCTTCCCTTCTTTGAGTGAAGGATTTGGACTTCCAATATTGGAGGCTTTTTCTTGCGGGTGTCCAGTACTCTTATCAAATAAAACTTGTTTCCCGGAAATAGGAGGTGATGCAGCTTTCTATTTTAATGAGCATAATGGTCATTCGGATATTTCAGAAAAATTAGATTATATATTTAACATGACTGAAGGAGAACGGCTAAAGACTAAAGATAAAGGATATGAGAGACTCACCCAGTTTTCTTGGGAAAAATCAGCAACAGAGTATGCACAAGTATATAAATCATTGCTTTAAGTATATACAATGGTAAGTCAAACAAAGTCTCTGGCAAAAAATACCATCTTCTTGTATTTGAGGATGTTTGTTGTTTTGACAGTATCTTTATTTACAACAAGGATTATTCTGAAAAATCTGGGTGTAGAAGATTATGGCATATACAATGTTGTAGGAAGTATTGTGGCACTTTTTTCTTTTCTTCAAACAGCTATGGCATCTGCTAACTACCGCTATTTGGCTTTTGCCATAGGTAAGGAAGATAAGGAACAACTCTCTGCAATCTTTAAATCAGCTTTTATAATAAGTTTCGCTATTGTTTTGGCTATTTTATTAATAGGTGAAACGTTGGGATTGTTCTATATATACAATTACCTGAATGTACCTCCCGAAAGATGGGATGCATCGTGCATTGTTTATCAGATATCTTTGGTGTCATGTATGATTCAGACAATGACAATGGCTTATTATAGTGATGTTATTGCACATGAACATATGAGTTTCTTTGCATATCTATCTTTTTTTGAATCAGTATTAAAAATATCTATAGCCATATTAATTGTTTTTTCACCTATAGATAGGCTTGTTTTCTATGCAAGTCTTATTTTGGTAAGCAATATGATTATTTTGATTTTATATTATATATATTGCAAAAGGCATTTTTCTGAGACCAAGCATTTATTATCTAATAAAGTAGAACCCAGGCTGTTAAGAGAAATGATGAATTTTTCTGGTTGGACACTTTTTGTAACTATAGCTGATATTTGTGTAACGACGGGCATCAATATGATGATCAATAGCTTTTTCTCTGCAATTGTCAATGCTGCCAGAGGCATTGCTGTTCAGGTGCAGGGAGCTGTAGACCAGTTTAGAGGTAATTTGCAAACGGCCTTAAATCCTCAAATAACAAAACAATATGCAGCTGAGAATCAAGAATATATGTATAAGTTGATGTATGCTAGTAGTAAATTTTCTACTTATATATTGCTTTTGATATCTTTGCCTATTATGTTTGCTGCTGATTATATTTTAAACTTATGGTTAGTAGAAGTTCCTCCGTTTACCTCTGTATTTTTGATCTATGTATTGGTTGCTTGTATTATTGATGGTATCTCTAATCCTTTTGTTACAGCTGTCGGTGCTACAGGGAGGATTCGTAAGTTCCAAACTATCGTGGGAGTGACCAAATTGTTGACAATACCTTTATGCTATCTGTTTTTGCAGATGGGATGTAATCCTGAGACGCTCTTTCTTATCTATATGATTTGTACTGTTTGTGTTGTCGGAACAAGAATCTATATAGGGGCCAGAACTGTGAATTTGGCTATGGCTAAAGTCTATATAAATATCTTTAGACCTATAATATTGGTCACTGTTTTATGTGTTGTCTTTGTTTATGGCATATCATTTTTGCAAAATAATACGTTCGTTGTCTTTTTACTGTATTGTGTATTGAGTGTGTGTACAATGGGGGCTATTATTTTTTGTGTTGGTATGAACATTGATGAAAAGAAATACTTAGTGGGTATGATTCATCTTAAAATATTGAGAAAATGAAATTAGGATATTTATTGAGGCGTTGTTATGATAAGTTTTGGGGAGTGGATAAAAAATACACATCTCTAATATCAAAAGAAGCACCTTGGGTTTATGTTTCTTATATTTCAGATGTATTTTATAAAAGAGACAATGAAACTTATATGCGCGGTCACCAATCTCGTCAGGAAACCATTGAAATAGTCAATGTCTTTAATGAATTGGGCTATAACGTGTTTCTATCTGATTCCAATCACCCTAAGTTGCCTAATCGAAATTTTAAAATATTGTTTGGCATTGAGCCGGGATTTGTGGAGGCATATCGTAAATATCCGGAGGCTACGAAAATATATTATGCAACTGGTGCTTATTCAGGGCATCAAAATTCAATGATTATAAACCGAACGGATGGATTCTCACAAAAACATCACTATAAATATCCATATAATAGACTTGTTGTGGAATATGATAATCTTGAAGTAGCGGATGCCATACTCCAAATCGGATCTAAATACACTGTAGAGACGTACCCAAAGCAGTATCGTGATAAGATTGTAACCATTCATCAGTCATGTGTTCTCAGTCCAGAATGCACTGAATTGGTTAGAAATTACAGTAATCGTAAAGATTATATGTGGTTAGGTGGTGGAGGGTGTATTTTGAAAGGTCTCGATCTTGTGGTTGATTATTTTAAAGAACATCCGGAGCTAACAATTCACATTGTCGGTTCTATTGAAGAAGAATTTATAAAGGCATATCACCATTCGTTTCCTTCTAATGTTATATTCCATGGTTTTATGAATGTGGCGTCAGAAGAGTTTATGTGCATTGTTTCTGCTTGTAATTTTTTAATATATCCATCATGTACGGAAGGTATGCCAGGTTCTGTTATTACAAGCATGTATTATGGCATTATCCCTATCGTTTCCCGATGGGCTGCTTTTGACGAAATAGACGAAATGGGTTATCTGTTGGCTGGGTTGGACGAGGAGTCAATTCAACTGGCAATAGATAAGGTGCAAAAGCTTTCTGATGAAGAAGTAGAGAATCTTAGTCTGAAATGTGTAAAGTTCGCTCAGAATACCTATAATTTGAAAAAGTTTAAAGAAGAGTTTAAGCAATATATCCAGAAATATGGGAACTAAACGAATTTATTCATTAGATTTTGTAAAATTAGTTGCTATCTATTTAGTCTTATGGGGGCATTGTATACAATCTTTAATTCCAGAGGTGGGTAGTGGTGAAGGTAAACCTGTTTTCCTTTATATATATTCTTTTCACATGAGTCTATTTATGATTATTTCTGGATATTTTGCTGTAAATATAGAAGGAGAGACTTTAAAAAAACTCATAGTCAGTAAATTTAGGCAGTTAATCATTCCTTGCATTAGTTGGGGGGGGCTTATTATACTAACCGACATTGTATTCAACCATTTAAATAACTGGGAAGAAGGATTCAAAACGTTTGTATTTGAAATCTGGTTTCTAAAATGTTTGTTTCTTTGTTATGTAGTATTGTTTATAAGTAAAAAAATTTGGAATTTCAACAAGTTACTTGCTATTCTTTTTGTATTTATAGCAGCTCATGCTACATCAATTTATGGACTATCATGTATGTTGCCATGCTTTTTTGTCGGATTAGGTTTCGCAAAATACAAATATTATTTATTGAATCATTTGACGGCTGTATTATTCTTTACCTCCATTACTTACATCGTACTTCTCCAATGGTGGGACTATGATTATGCAAAATATACTTTTTTTAATTTCTTTAAATTCCTAATGGCTTTGAATGATCCTACTGTAGCGAGACCGATGTTGGAAGGTTTGTTGAAAGAATTTTATCGAATATGTGTGGGGATTTCTGGAGCAGTAATGATATTGTCGTTCATATTGCTGATTTTTGCAAAACTGCCCAATGTTAAATTATTAAATAGACTATCTGTGTTGGGACAATATACTTTGGGTATATATGTCATACAGACTGTTTTGCTTGAAAGAATAATTAAATCTGTGATAACATTTGATGCATCTAGCTTTTACTATTTCAATTTTTTGCTAGCTCCGGCTATATCATTAGCAGTATTAATATGTTGTATCGTACTAGTCAAACTATTCTTGCGTTCTAAATGGACCTCATTCATTTTGTTGGGAAAATAAACTTAGACCAGTGATAGATTCTACTATATCAACGCAGTCTTTGAAACGATTTATGACTGCACTTATGTTCTATAATGTCTTTTTGACACTCGCTTTTCTCAACGTATTGCCGGGGCGTTTGGCGCAAGTCCTTGAAATACTCGTTTGCTTGTATCTATTGACATTCTTAAAAATACCTAGAATTAAAACGCTTGGAGTAGTAGGATTATTTCTCTATATTTTATTAGTGCTATGGAGCATCTTTATTATTTTAAATGGTGGATTTGCTTCTTCCTATAATATTGTCCGAATTCTCACGCGTAATCAAGGCCTGTTATGTTTTTTAATGATTATACTCTCTTTTCAGTTTTCACACCCTCGATATTTGAATTATATTTTCAGTTTTTTATATCAATGGAATAAGGTTTATTTATGTGGGATACTATTGTTTATTCCTTATTTAATTTGGGTTTTCAGAACGGGTGATACAATGGTGGCTCAGACTCGATTTGAAGCATTGCACGCTTATATAGGTGGTGGATTGATTTTCTTGATTATTTTTTCGTATAAGTTCACTTATAAACAGAGAAAGTGTATTCATATCAGTGCCCTTATATCTGTTATCTGTGCCGGAATTTTTGCTCGCCGTGGTGTTATTCTTTTATATATAGTCACTTATATGATGTGGCTCTTTATTTCTTTATCTAACCAAAGCGTATCGAAACGTATTATTAATCTGTTTAAGATAGGGATTTTAGTACTATTACTTCTCTATATTTTTATTAGTTATGGTGAAGCTTTATTTCCTATGCTTTTTAGCCGTCTAACAGATGATACTCGTTCGTTCACAGAGTTGGAATTGATTAAAGATTTCACGGAAAGTGGAGATCTGATGTTTGGAAGAGGTATATTAGGTACTTATAATAGCATCATTGAGAGTGCAATTCCAGAAGATAGAGCAGGCATTGAGACAGGATATTTAGATATGGTTATGCGAGGAGGATTAGTATATGTAGTGCTTTATGCTCTGTTTGTAATAACTCCTCTGGTATGTGGCTTTTTTTCTTCTCAGAGTAAGACTGTGAAATATATGGCTATTTATTCTCTCGTATTTATTTTCTATTTTAATACTGCGTCTTCTAATATGTCTTTGTCTATCCGATATTTTCTATTTCTGTATTGCATATTTATATGCTATCAAAGGCAATATAGATTATTATCAAACTCAAAAATATAAATTATTTATGAATAAAATGTACGATCTATCAGTAGTCATGGGGTCGAAAAATAGAAAAAATTTACTCAAAGCTACAATAAACAGTATCAGAACGAATGGATTTAATGGAAATATTGAAATAATAGTTGTGGATGGTGGATCAAACGATGGCACTTGTGATTGGTTGGCTAAACAAACTGACGTCTTTACTATTGTTCAACCGAACTACACAACAATCAATGATAAGGGAATAAAATGCAAGGCACATTCATGGGGTGAATTTATGAATATTGGCTTTAAGTATTCTCATTCAGACTATATTGTAATGGTCTCGGACGACCTAATACTTGCACCCAATTGTCTCCAAAAAGGGTATGACGAAATAAAGAGAAGAATTGAGAGTGGTGAAAAAATTGGTGGTGGTGCTTTTTACTTTAGAGAATATCCACGGCATGATTACTATCGAGTGATTACCATTCCCAAAGGATATGTTAATATCAATCATGGATTTTATTACAAGCCAGCTTTGGAAGATGTAAATTGGTTGGATGAGGTGAATTATTATTTTTATTGTGGAGATGGTGATATTACAATGCGATTAAATGAAAATGGATGGAAGACTATTCCTTTGAAGGAATGTTATGCAGCTCATTTGGTTCATTTGCCTGTTAATAAAAAGAAGATACCCAAATGGAATCTTGCTGATATGGAAACATTTAATAAGTTGTATCCTTATAAATGTATAGGTGATACAATAATCCAAACAGACGTTAACATAAAAGTTAATGTATCAGCTTTTTGGAAATATGCACTAAAAAATGTTCTATGTGGGTACTTGCTGAAGGTATATGATAACTACGGTAGAAAATGAAAGTACAGAAGATTTTTAATGCATTTACAACATATTGCAATTTGTTAAAGCTAAAGTGTATAGGAGTGCAAGTGGGTAGTAAAGCAAGATTCTGCGGAGATGTGTCATTTAGTATTAAAAAGCCATCAAGAGTTATATTGGGCAAAGGTTTAATTATTACAGGGGGGTACAATATCAATGCCTTATCGCCATCAGAACGCTCCTATATATTAGTAAGAAAAGATTCTAAATTAATCATTGGTGATAATTGCGGATTTTCTAGTATTTATATAAGTGTACATCTTTCTGTTCAAATAGGAAATAATGTTGTTATTGGTGCTAGTACAAAAATAAATGATAGTAATGACCATTGTATCAATTATTTGGAAAGAAGAGAGGAACGAGTATACAAAGATTGGTCGAAGTTAAATATTGATCATGCTCCTATTGTTATAGAAGATGATGTTTTTATTGGAGCACACTGTATCATCTCTAAGGGAGTTACAATTGGCGCTCGTTCAATTGTGGCGGCAGGATCTGTAGTTGTTAAGTCTATTCCACCTGATGAAGTTTGGGGAGGCAATCCAGCTAGGTTTATAAAAAAGTTATCAAACTAAAGAAATGAAAATTATAGTATTCCAAGGAGGATTAGGTAATCAGATATTTGAGTATGCATACTATTGTTATCTTAGGAGTAAATATAATGATGAGAAATTTTTTGCTTATTATCCTAAGGCAGCATTAAAACGGCATAATGGCTTTGAACTTAACAAAAGATTCAAAGTACAGATGCCGCCTGTATCTTTATTAACAGACTTATTGGGTAGTGTTTTATTCTACCTAAATAAAATATTAAGGCGATTGGGGCTTCTGTTATGGTTTATCAATGATGATTCTAATCGTCATGAAAATGCATTATTTCATGACGGATATATGCAAGATAAAAAATTTCTTGGAAATAATTTTTCATTGCAATTTAAAGCGTTAGAACTAACAGGGATGAATCTAGAACTTCTAAAGCGATTGAAGTCGGAGAATTCTGTATCTATTCATATAAGAAGAGGTGACTATTTGTGGCAAAAAGAAGCTCAATTATTTGGTAATATTTGTACCGATAGTTATTATCAAAAGGCAATACAGACAGTATGCCAGTCAACTGAAAATCCATTATTTGTATTTTTTTCTAATGATCCTGTTTATGTAAAGGAGCATTATAAATTAGCAAACATGATTGTTGTTGATTGGAATACAGGTGATGATAGTTTTATCGATATGTATTTAATGTCTAACTGCAAATCTATGATATTGGCTAATAGTACTTTTAGTTACTGGGCGGCAATACTTAATTGTAATGTGCCAACTGTTTTATGTCCTCCGAAATGGTCGAACGTAGACAACCCTCCTGAGATTATAATGGATAACTGGATGATTATTACATAAGTCTAATATGAAGCCTTTAATATCAATAATTGTTCCTATTTATAATGTAGAAGCATATCTTGCTAAGTGTATAAATAGTATCATAAATCAGACCTATGGGAATCTTGAGATTTTTTTAGTGGATGATGGAAGTCCTGACCGATGTGGATTAATTTGTGACGAATATGCAAAACAAGATGCGCGCATTAAGGTCATTCATAAAAAAAATGGTGGTTTAAGCGATGCTCGAAATGTTGCAATAGATGTTGCAAAGGGGGAATATATCACATTTGTTGATAGTGATGATTATGTTGCTAATGATTATGTAGAGTCTCTATATAAACTAATTCTGGAAAATGATGCTCAAATGTCTATCACTCGGTGCATTCCATTTTTTGAAGGAACGAAACCGGTACATATAAGGCAAACTAAAATAACCAAGGTTTTTGATACCAATAATGCTCTTATCAGTCTATTTTATCAGAAAGACTTTGATAATGCTGCATGGGCAAAAATGTATCATTGCTCTCTTTTTAAAAGTGATATTCGTTATCCTACAGGATGGCTTTATGAAGATTTACCAACTACTTATAAATTGATGATGCTTTGTAATAAGATTGCATTTAGTAGTTATGAGAATTACTATTATTTATTGAGAAAAGATAGTATTGAGGGAGCACCTTTTAAGCTACAAAAGTATGAATGCTGTATAAAGATTATTCGTCAATTGGAAGAAAATAAGAAAAAGATGCTTCCTGCAATACAGAAAAGTGTGGATTGCAGAATTGTAAGCTTTGCTTTTCACATCTTATTGGAAATACCTAAAGAGCAAATAGAAATGCGCACGAATCTTTTGGATATAATAAAAAGATACCGCATCAGAATTTTATTGGATAGTTGTGCTAGAAGAAAGACTAGAATTGCTTGTTTACTGTCATTGGGTGGGCTGTTTTTTATTGATTTGATGTCCAATTATCGAAAATCAAGAAAATAAGAATCATAGTTAT
>ERZ506769.1520-NODE-1520-length-11485-cov-5.975066_pt1 | contig 11485 bp, 10 predicted proteins | sample MGYA00513039_ERZ506769 | MGnify/ENA metagenome assembly ERZ506769 | reverse complement strand
ATTGGATTGTAGACATTGACTTGGAAAAGTTCTTTGACACAGTAAATCATGACAAGCTGATGACTTTAATTGGAAGAACAATTAAAGATGGAGATGTTATCTCTATTGTAAGAAAGTACCTTGTAAGCGGAATTATGATAGATGATGAGTACAAGGAATCAGTTGTGGGAACACCGCAAGGAGGGAACCTTTCTCCACTGTTAGCAAACATCATGCTCAATGAACTTGACAAGGAAATGGAAAAGAGAGGGCTTAGCTTTGTGCGATATGCAGATGACTGTATTATCATGGTCGGAAGTGAAATGTCTGCGAAGAGAGTAATGAGAAATATATCTCGTTTTATTGAAGAGAAGCTAGGACTAAAGGTCAATATGACGAAGAGCAAGGTTGATAAACCGAGCGGACTAAAATACCTTGGATTTGGATTCTATTTTGATTCAAGGGCACACCAATACAAGGCAAAACCACATGCAAAATCAGTTGCGAAGTTCAAGAGGAGGATGAAAGAACTCACTCGACGTAGTTGGGGCGTTAGCAACAGCTACAAAGTGGCGAAACTTAATCAGCTAATCAGAGGATGGATTAACTACTTCAAGATTGGAAGTATGAAAACACTGTGTAAACAGCTTGATGCTAACAATCGATATAGACTTCGCATGTGCATATGGAAACATTGGAAAACCCCACAGAATAGAGCCAAGAACTTAATGAAACTTGGAATTAACAAATATACGGCATGGAAAGTAGCATATACAGGTCATAGAATTGCTTATGTATGTAACAAGGGTGCTGTGAATGTAGCTATAAGCAACAAGAGACTAACCCTGTTTGGATTAATCTCAATGTTAGATTACTACACCGAAAAGAGTGTTACTTGTTAAGTTGATTGAACCGCCGTGTACCGAACGGTACGCACGGTGGTGTGAGAGGTCGGGAAATTTTAATTAAATTTCCCTCCTACTCGATTTAAGAAAATAAGAAACAGGAAATACTATTTTTAAAATAAAGGAGGTATTATATGGAAGCAAAAGTAAATGAAGGATGTATATCCTGTGGCGCCTGTGTGGCTGCCTGCCCGGAGGTTTTCCGGTTTAATGATGATGGGGAGGCAGAAGCATATGAAAAAGTCGAACCAGAATATGAGAAGGCAGCGAAAGAGGCAAGAGATAGCTGTCCGGTATCGGTGATTGATATTTATTAATTCGGGACGGGGGTTTCCCCGTCCCGAATTAATGATTTCTACATATTATATTGTAAGAAAAGAGAATGTGATCGCGGGGAGGTATTGCTATGCGATTTCGTGAATTACAGGATAAGGAAGTTATTAATGCCTGTGATTGTTGTAAATTGGGTTATGTGGTGGATCTGGTCATCGCTAAGATGGCCAAGGTTAAGATTATGCCAGTTGTCTATCAAGGACCTCGTGAGCTCAAGGGGCTCTTGACGGGTGAACGTGTGGATATGAACTATGGTAATCCTATTGATATTTCAGATTTGAAGCGTTTGAATGACGAAAATATTCAAGAGGTTGCTCGTCGTATCCAGTCTGAATTTGATCGTCTCGATGAAGAAGCTTTGAGCTATCAAACAGGCAAAAAACCAAACCCATTGACTTATATTTACCGTGTACCTCTCGGTCTTGTGGCTATCATTGCAGTGCTTTTGACCATGGCTTTCTCATATGTAGCTAGCTTTGTTTGGAACCCTGAAAAACACCGTGCCAAAGAAACGCAGAAATAAGCTAATAACTCTGTCAGACATAGGTCTGATGGAGTTTTTTTACTTTTTGATATATTTTTCAAATTTTTTACGAATAAGAAAGAAAATATATCAATTAAGGAGAATAGCGTGAAGGAAAAGATTCTAGCCTATGTCAAAGATAATCGTCTGTTTGTGAGTGTCATCGCTGTACTGATGGTGATTTTTTGCTTCTTTCTATGGATGACTTGTGGTGCGGGCAACAGTATGGAGGCGGAGACGTCTTATACAGATGTGACAGCTTTGTCAACCTCCTCATCCAAACAAAGTTCACAGTCTCTTTCTGAGGCGTCTTCCCAGTCAAAGACTGAAGGAAGTGAAAAGGGTGAGTCAAAAGTAACGGTAGATGTTAAGGGGGCTGTGGCTAATCCAGGTGTTTATACCTTAAAAGCAAGCGCTAGGGTGACTGATGCCATCAAAGCCGCTGGGGGAATGACTGAGGATGCGGATGCTAAGAGTGTTAACTTAGCTGCAAGCTTGTCAGACGAAGAGGTTGTCTATGTGGCAACTAAGGATGAAAACCTCTCTGTTCTTGGTCAATCAGGAACTGGTCAGGTCTCTGACAAAGGAGGGCAAACTAGTGCTAAGGATGGCAAAATCAACTTAAACACAGCGACTTCAGAGGAGTTGCAAACCATTTCTGGGATTGGAGCTAAGCGTGCTGAGGATATCATTGCCTATCGTGAAAGTCATGGTGGCTTTCAATCCGTAGATGACTTGAAAAATGTCTCAGGAATTGGTGATAAAACTTTAGAAAAAATCAGAGAGTCCCTCTATGTGGCTTAAAAAAGCTCCAATCAATCTTTTTTCCTTGGCTCTGTTAATAGCTGCTCTTTATTTTATGATTTTTGTCACTAATGTTTATGCTATGGGGGCTTTTGCTTTTCTTTTAGTATGTTTTTTGAAGCATCATTGGAAGAATAAGGCAGCCCTAAAGTTGGTGGGGCTTGTAGGTGGGTTCTTTTTGATTTATTTTTTATTCTTGCATCACAGAGCTAGCATACAAGATAAACAAGCTCCTGCTGAAATCAATCAGGTGAGTCTGGTTGCTGATACGCTGTCGGTTAATGGTGAGCAATTATCAGCTATTGGAAAGGCAAAGGGACAAACTTATCAGGTCTTTTACCGACTCAAATCTGAGAAGGAGCAGTATTTTTTTAAGACTACTAGTCAAACCTTGGTATTAAAAGGAAAAATAAAGTTATCCCCAGCAACTGGTCAACGTAATTTTCAAGGGTTTAATTATAAGTCTTATCTAGCCAGTCAAGGTATTTATCGAATGGCTCAGATTGAGCGCTTGGACCATGTGGTGCCTCAAAAATCTCTATCTCCCCTAGCTTTTTTCCATCAACTGAGGAGGAGGGCATTGGTTCATATCCAGACGCACTTTCCTAATCCTATGAGACACTATATGACAGGCCTGCTCTTTGGGTATTTGGATAAGGAGTTTGATGAGCAAAGTCAGCTTTACACAAGCTTAGGTATTATTCATCTATTTGCACTTTCAGGGATGCAAGTCGGCTTTTTTCTGGGATGGTTTCGTTATGGACTCCTACGCTTGGGCCTTCCTAAAGATTATCTATTTATTATCTTGCTGCCTTTTTCCTTATGCTATGGCTTAATGACAGGTTGGACAGCTTCAGTCCTACGTTCCTTGATTCAAAGTTTGTTGGCGGAGTTTGGTATTAAAAAACTGGATAATATGGGTATAACCTTGCTTTTATTGTTTCTCTTTTTACCTCATTTTCTTTTGACAGTGGGAGGTGTTTTAAGTTGTTCCTATGCCTTCTTGTTGTGTTTGTTTGATTTTGAGGAGATGTCATCTCTTAAAAAGTCAATCTGTACGAGCTTGGTATTGAGTCTTGGGATTTTGCCCTTTCTAACTTACTATTATGGGACCTTTCAACCGGTGAGTTTAATTTTGACGGCGATGTTTTCGATAGTATTTGATAGCTTTCTCTTGCCTGTCTTGACGGTCTTCTTTGCCCTTTCAGGACTAGTAATCTTTTCTCAAATTAACCCACTTTTTGAATGGATGGAGACCTTTTTGACTTGGATACAATCCTGGATAGGCCAGCCTTTGATTCTAGGGAAACCTAGTTTGTTTCAGTTTGACTTGATGATAGCTGTATTGGTTATGCTCTTTGATTTTTGGAAAAAGCCCCAGTTTAGGATTTGCCTTTTGATGATTTTTGGTCTTTTGATGGTCTGGGTCAAACATCCTTTAACCAATGAGGTGACTATGGTTGACGTTGGTCAGGGAGATAGTATTTTTCTGAGGAGTATGAAAGGCGATACCATCCTAATTGATGTGGGTGGCAAGGTGACTTTCGGGTCAAAGGAAAAATGGCAAGAGGCTAGCCAGACGAGCAATGCGGAGAAAACCTTGATTCCCTATCTACAGGCTAGAGGAGTGTCTCAAATTGATCATCTGGTCCTGACTCATACGGACACAGACCATATTGGTGATTTGGAAGAAGTAGCCAAGCGGTTTAAGATTAAGGAAGTCTGTGTCAGTCAGGGGGCTTTGACTAAGCCTAGTTTTGTGAAACGACTTCGGACTTTAAAACGCCCAGTTCGCACTCTAAAAGCTGGTGATAAACTGCCTATGATGGGAAGTAAGCTACAGGTTCTTTATCCAAATAAAATTGGTGATGGTGGTAACAATGATTCGATAGTTCTTTACGGAAAACTATTAGGAAACAGTTTTTTGTTTACGGGTGATTTGGAAAAGGAAGGAGAGGAGGAACTGATGGTCAGTTATCCCAATTTAAAGGCAGGCATCCTCAAAGCTGGGCACCACGGTTCAAAAGGGTCATCGTCTGAAGCGTTTTTGGACCAGTTGCAGCCCTCCCTTGCCCTTGTTTCAGCTGGTGAGAATAATCGTTATAAACATCCAAATGATGAAACTTTGGAGCGTTTCAAGGAACGTCACATTAAGGTTTTACGAACAGACCAGAACGGTGCTATCCGTTTTAAGGGGTGGTTTAAGTGGTCAAGTGAAACTGTCCGATAATTGTTAGAGTTCTTAATTTGTCATGCACCTCAATCTATGGTAGAATGTAAAGGCTAATATTCCAGTATAAGAAAGATTGAACAGTATGCGTAAAATTATCATCAATGGTGGTAAGAAACTTCAGGGAGAAGTTACAGTATCAGGGGCTAAAAATTCAGTTGTTGCATTGATTCCAGCCATCATTTTATCTGATGGAGTGGTTACTCTTGACGGGGTACCAGCAATCAGCGACGTCGATAACCTCATTGAAATTATAGAAGTAATGGGTGGTTCTGTTAAGCGTGATGGCGAAACACTTGAAATTGATCCACGAGGCGTTAAGGATATGCCAATGCCATTTGGTAAGATTAACAGCCTTCGTGCTTCTTACTATTTCTACGGTAGCTTGCTTGGACGTTACGGACAGGCAACAGTAGGTTTGCCAGGTGGCTGTGATTTGGGACCACGTCCTATTGACCTTCACCTTAAGGCGTTTGAAGCGATGGGTGCTAGCATTTCCTATGAAGCGGAGTCTATGCGTATTGCGACTGATGCTGGTCAACGCATTAAGGGTGCTCATATCTACATGGATACGGTCAGTGTTGGAGCGACTATCAATACCATGTTGGCAGCAGCTAAGGCTGAGGGTCGTACGGTTATTGAAAATGCGGCGCGTGAACCTGAGATTATTGATGTAGCAACTCTTCTTAACAATATGGGCGCGCGTGTACGTGGCGCTGGTACAGAGGTTATCACGATTGACGGTGTAGAAAGCTTACATGGCACTCGTCACCAAGTTATTCCAGACCGTATTGAAGCGGGTTCTTACATTGCTATGGCCGCAGCTATCGGTAAGGGAGTTAAGGTTAAAAATGTTCTTTATGAACACCTTGAAAGTTTTATTGCTAAACTTGAAGCAATGGGTGTTCGTATGACAGTTGAAGAAGATGCCATCTTTGTGGAAGAGCAAGGTGATCTAAAACCTGTTGACATTAAGACGTCGCCTTATCCAGGTTTTGCAACAGATTTACAACAACCGATGACACCGTTGTTATTGAAAGCAAGTGGTCGAGGAAAAATCATAGATACAATTTATGAAAAACGTGTGAACCACGTTCCTGAATTGGCTCGTATGGGAGCTGATATTCAAGTACTCGGTGGACAGATTGTTTATAACGGTCCAACGCAACTCTCAGGTGCACCAGTAAAAGCCAGTGATTTGCGTGCAGGTGCTGCGCTTGTTACGGCAGGTCTTATGGCAGAAGGTCAAACTGAAATTACCAATATTGAGTTTATCCTTCGCGGGTATTCAAATATCATTGAGAAACTTTCTGACCTTGGTGCAGATATTCGTTTGATTGAAGATTAAGTCTAAGGTTCAACCCCTAGTGGTTGAGCCTTTTTCCATTTCTAAAACTGTGTTATAATACTATCATGGATATTTGGACTAGTCTGGGTGCTTTTGCCTTCTTTGAGTCGGAGCGCCTTTCTTTTAGACCACTCATCTTTTTGGATCGTTTTGAGTTACACGAAATTGTATCAAATCCTCAGAATCTACAATTTTTCTTTCCTGCCACTCAAACACAGCATGAAACGGATTGCCTTTTGGTTCATTACTTCATGAAGGAGCCTCTAGGTGTATGGGCTATTGTAGATAAAGAGTTAGAAAAGATGATTGGCGTCGTTCGTTTTGAAAAGATAGATGTCCAGAAACGGACTGCAGAGCTTGGCTATTTTTTGAATGCCTCATACTGGGGTAGAGGCTTAATGACAGAGGCAGTTACTTGTCTGTCAAATTTGGCTTTGACAGCTATGGGAATGGATCGTATTATTCTTATTGCCCACTTGGAAAATAAGGCATCGATTCGTGTAGCGGAGAAGTCTGGCTTTAAACTTGTGTCCCGCTTTAAGGGAGCAGACCGATACACTCGTACCATGCGTGATTATCTCCGCTTTGAGAAGGAGGAGAACTGTGAGTAAACATCAAGAAATTCTAGATTATCTAGAGGCCTTACCTATCGGTAAGCGTGTTAGTGTGCGTAGTATTTCGAATCACTTACAGGTTTCTGATGGAACTGCCTATCGAGCAATTAAAGAAGCTGAAAATCGAGGATTGGTTGAGACACGTCCTCGGAGTGGGACGGTTCGAATTGAAAAGAAAGTCCAAGTTCGTCTTGATAGGCTGACCTTTGCGGAGATTGCAGAGATTACGGAGTCTGAGGTTATCTCTGGTCATGAAGGTCTGGAACGTGTCTTCAGTAAGTTCTATATTGGAGCCATGACTATTGAGAATATCACCCGTTATCTCACCAAGGGAGATCTTCTTATTGTTGGGGACCGTGAGGATATTCAATTGCTTGCCCTAGAACACAATAATGCTATTCTAGTGACGGGGGGCTTTCAGGTTTCCGATAGGGTAAAAGAGCTTTCTCGTTTGAAGCAATTTCCAGTTATGGTAACAACTTACGATACCTTTACCGTGGCAACCATGATTAACCAGGCACTTTCGAATGTCCGCATCAAAACAGACATCAAGACTGTAGCTCAAGTCTATACCAGACGAGAAGACTACAACTACATGACTCCAGAAATGACGGTCAGGGATTTTCAGAATTTGGTTAAACGGACCAACTTGGTACGTTTTCCAATTTTATCTGAGTCTGAAAAAGTGATTGGGATTGTGACCATGCGGGATGTGTCTAATCAGCAACCGACGACCATGCTTAAGGCAATCATGACAAAGCCGACGGTGACACGACTTGAGACTAGTCTGGCAACTGTTGCCCAAAAGATGATTTTTGAAGACTTTGATATCATTCCTGTTGTGGATGAAGAAAAACACTATCTAGGTGTCATCACCCGTCGTCAGGTTTTGGAAGAACTTCAGGACAATAATCGTGGCAACTTGCACACTTTCAGCGATCAAATGATAGCTAACCTGAACCAGGACAAGCATGCTTTCAGTTTTGAGGTAGAGCCCACTATGATTGACAATTCTGGGAACCTCACTCAGGGTGTTCTTGCAGAGATGGTTAAAGAGGTTGTCTATCGTATCATGGAAAAGCAGGAGCAAAATGGTCTTGTGATTGAAGAGATGATGTTTTACTTTCTTCAGGCAGCTCAGATCGATGACAAGGTGACGATTACACCAAGTATTATCGCTGAGACCAGACGTAGAGCTCATCTGGACCTTATGGTTACTCACGGAAATCATACCGTCTGCAAATCAGTTGTTGTGGTTAAGAAAACTTAGAAACTTATAAAAAAATAAAGATATAAAGAAAACGGAGAAAACAATGATTACATTAAAATCAGCACGTGAAATTGAAGCAATGGATAGGGCAGGGGATTTTCTTGCTAGCATTCACATTGGTCTACGTGACCTCTTGAAACCAGGAGTAGACATGTGGGAAGTAGAAGAATATGTGCGTCGTCGTTGTAAAGAAGAGAATGTCCTTCCCCTTCAGATTGGAGTTGAGGGAAGCATTATGGATTACCCTTATGCGACATGCTGTGGCCTTAATGACGAAGTGGCACATGCCTTTCCACGTCACTATATTTTGAAAGATGGTGACCTCTTGAAAGTTGATATGGTCTTGTCAGAACCTATCGATAAGTCAGTCCTTGATGTGTCAAAATTGGACTTTGACAATGTTGCTCAGGTTAAAAAATACACGGAATCATATTCTGGCGGTTTAGCTGACTCATGTTGGGCTTATGCGATTGGAACGCCATCTGACGAAGTTAAAAAACTTATGGAAGTAACACGTGAGGCTATGTACCTTGGTATTGAACAAGCGGTAGTCGGTAACCGTATCGGTGATATCGGGGCAGCTATCCAAGAATACGCTGAAAGTCGTGGTTACGGTGTTGTTCGTGATTTGGTTGGACACGGAGTTGGGCCAACAATGCACGAAGAGCCAATGGTACCTAACTATGGAGTTGCCGGACGAGGTCTCCGTCTCAAAGAAGGAATGGTTTTGACTATCGAGCCAATGATTAACACTGGTACTTGGGAAATTGCTACGGACCTTGAAACTGGTTGGGCTCACAAAACTCTTGACGGTGGACTTTCTTGTCAATATGAACACCAATTTGTTATTACTAAGGATGGTCCAGTAATTTTGACTTCTCAAGGCGAAGAAAGAACTTACTAATATGAAACGACAAGGCTTAATGGCCCGTCTCTTGGATAAACTCCAGTGGCGCCCATTGCAGGTTTATCTTAGGCATTATCGTAGTGCAGAGATAGACATTTCAACTATCGCAGTGGCTTACTATCTCATTTTGACGGTTTTTCCGCTCATTGTCATTGCGGCCAATGTCTTTCCCTATCTGAATATTGATACGACCGATCTCTTGAAGTTTATGAATGAGCACCTTCCTAAGCAGTTTTATGCACCTGCAGCAAACGTTGTTCAGGATATCTTCTCGACACCTTCTGGACAGTTGCTAGGAGTTGCCTCTTTGACGGGATTCTGGACTATGATTAAGTCCTTGTCTTCCCTTCAAAAGGCGATTAACAAGGTATATGGTGCTTCAGAACACCGTGATGTCTTTATTAGTCACATTATCGGTGGTTTCATGAGTCTGGTAATCTTATTCCTGCTCACCTTTGCACTAATGCTGTCTACGATTATTCAGTCGGTCCTTCGAGTTATCAATCAGACCTATCCTATTGGTTCCAAGATGACTCAGCTTATTTTAAATAGTATCCAACCTCTAAGTATTGCAGTTGTCTTCCTGGGAATGATGGTGCTTTATTTCGTGCTTCCAAATGTGAAGATTCGAAAAATACGCTATGTTATGCCAGGGACTATCTTTACGACTTTAGTGATTGGCTATTTAAGCAACTTGTTTGGAACCTACGTGATTCGTACCTTGAGTCGATTGGTTGACATTAAGTTATTTGGATCCATTATGATTTTCGTCTTCATGCTTTGGTTCATCTTTTTGGCCAGAATTTTGATTTTGGGTGCCGTCTTTAATGCGACCTATCAAGAGCTTAGACAAGGTGAACTAAAAAGTAGAAGAGGAGATGTGATTACTATTATTCAGAGTTTTTCTGGAGATGGTAGTGACAGCAAAAAACATAAAAAACATGAGGATGATTCCTAGATGATAAAAAGAGCTTGGTGAGATCCAGGCTCTTTTGACGGGATTATTGATTTTTCGTAGCTAATAAAAACATTGATTATGGAGGAAAAATGAAAAAACAAACTGTTCGTGATTTAACACATATTGCTATTGTGGCGGCCCTTTATGTGGTCTTGACTGTCGTGCCACCTTTTAACTTAATTTCCTATGGTCCCTACCAGTTCCGAATTGCAGAAATGTTCAATCTTTTAGGATTTTATAATCGCAAGTATATCATTGCCGTTACTTTGGGCTGTGTGATTGCTAATTTCTTTAGCTTTAACATGATTGACGTGGTTGTTGGAAGCCTATCAACATTGGTCTTTGTCGGTTCAGGTGTTTATTTCTTTGACCGTTTTAAAAACCAAGACATTTTAGGTGGCCTTTTTGACAAGTCTCATGTTTTCTTTGCCTTTTACTTCTCATTCTTCATGTTGACGATTGCGGCTGAGTTGACCCTAGTTACTCAAGCACCATTTTGGGCAACTTGGTTCACTGTTGCTATGGGAGAATTGGCTTCTCTCTTGGTTGGTGCAATTCTTATTAAGAAATTGGCCAAAGTCATTGATTTTGTTTCCTAAATTAACGTCTGTAAAGGCGTTTTTTTCTGCTTTTATGTTAAAATGTTCCTATGGAAAAACGAATGAAAGAGCTGGTTGCTAAACTTAACCAGTATGCAAAAGAGTATTATACGGAAGATAATCCATCGGTGTCAGACGCAGAATACGATAAGCTCTATCGAGAGCTTGTAGCTTTGGAAGCTGAGCACCCTGAATATGTTCAAGCAGATAGTCCAACACATCGTGTGGGAGGGCTGGTACTTGATGGTTTTGAAAAATATCAACATGAGTATCCGCTTTATAGTTTGCAGGATGCTTTTTCACGAGAAGAACTGGATGCCTTTGATCAGAGAGTGAAGGCCGAATTTCCTAATGCTGATTATATGGCTGAACTCAAAATTGATGGTCTCTCTATCTCGCTGACCTATGTGGATGGTGTTCTCCAGGTAGGTGCGACACGTGGTGATGGTTCTGTCGGTGAAAATATCACTGAAAATGTCAAGCGTATCTCTGACATTCCTCTCAAGTTGGACCAACCGCTTAATATTACCGTTCGTGGAGAGTGTTACCTGCCACGGGCTGAGTTTGAACGCATCAACATCCAGCGTCAGGAGAACGGTGAAGCCGAATTTGCCAATCCACGTAATGCAGCAGCCGGAACCCTTCGTCAGTTGGATACCAAAGTGGTTGCAGAGCGTCGTTTGGCGACGTTCCTTTATCAGGAAGCGAGTCCAACGGAGCGTCTCACACAAAATGATGTCTTGAATGAAGTGGCAGAACTAGGTTTCTCTGTTAATCCACGACGTATTGTCACATCATCGATGGATGAAATTTGGGACTTTATTCAAGCTGTCGGTCAGGATCGTGATGACTTGGCTTACGATATTGATGGCGTTGTTATCAAGGTCAATAGTTTAGCCATGCAAGAAGAGCTAGGTTTTACAGTTAAGGCACCACGTTGGGCCATTGCCTATAAATTCCCTGCTGAGGAAAAGGAAGCAGAGCTTCTCTCAGTGGACTGGCAGGTAGGTCGTAC
>ERZ506769.1511-NODE-1511-length-11554-cov-4.496217_pt1 | contig 11554 bp, 10 predicted proteins | sample MGYA00513039_ERZ506769 | MGnify/ENA metagenome assembly ERZ506769 | reverse complement strand
TATGGATGGGAACCCGAATTTCTCTGATGATTGCGCTGGTGGCAGCAGTGCTTGACCTTGTAGTAGGTGTTCTTTATGGAGCAGTTTCTGCTTTACTTGGCGGCAGAGTTGACGCAATCATGCAGCGTATTATCGAAATTCTGGTTGGTATCCCAAGTCTGATTATTGTAATTCTGTTTCTGATGGCGTTTCCAGCAGGCGTAGGAACGATCATCGCGGCACTTTCCATTACGGGATGGGTAAATATGGCACGTCTGGTACGTGCAGAAATTCTGAAACTGAAAAATCAGGAGTTTGTAATGGCTTCCCATGTCCTTGGAAGCAATAACTTCTATATTATAATGAAAGACCTGATTCCAAACACTGTAGGTATTATTGTAATTCAGGTTATGTTTACAATTCCGAGTGCGATCTTTACAGAGGCATTCTTAAGCTTTATCGGTATTGGTCTTGCAGAACCGCAGGCATCACTGGGTGTTCTGATCAATGGCGGATATCAGGTTCTTCAGAATTATCCTCATGTATTGGTCTGCCCGGCAATCGTAATCGTGCTGATTATGGTATGCTTTAGTATTCTTGGTGACGGTTTAAGAGACGCACTGGATCCGCAGATGAGAAAGTAGGTAGAAACATGGGAAAAATACTAGAAGTCAGTAATCTGACAATACATATCAAAACACATAAAGGAACCGTGCAGGCAGTCCGCGATGTAAACTTCTATCTGAATGAACAGGAAACACTGGCAGTAGTAGGAGAGTCCGGTTCCAGAAAATCTATTACCATGAAAGGAATTATGGGGATTCTTCCGAAAAACGGAAAAGTTACTGAGGGAACTGTCATGTATAATGGCAAAGACCTGACTAAATACACAGAAAGAGAAATGCAGACGATCCGTGGATCTGAGATTGCTATGGTATTTCAGGATCCGATGACTTCTCTGAACCCAACCATGAGAATCGGGAAACAGATTGAAGAAATGCTGAAAGCACATAAAATGGATATGACAGCAGAGCAGAGGAAAGCAAGAGCAATCGAGCTGCTTTCTCTGGTAGGAATTTCTAATCCGGAGCAGCGTTATAAACAGTATCCGCATCAGTTATCCGGTGGTATGAGACAGCGAGTTGTCATTGCCATTGCTCTGGCATGTGATCCAAAAGTGCTGATTGCAGATGAACCGACCACAGCTTTGGATGTAACAATCCAGGCACAGATTCTAGACCTGATGCGTGATTTACAGAAAAAGACAAAAACATCCATTATTATCATTACACATAATCTGGGTGTTGTGGCAAATATCGCAGACCGTGTGGCGGTTATGTATGGCGGAAAACTGGTAGAAACCGGTGATGTATACGAAATTTTCAAAAATCCATGCCATGAATATACTAAAGGTCTTCTGGCATCCATTCCAAAAGCACATGAAAAAGGCAATCGTCTCCGTGCGATTCCGGGAACGCCTCCGGATCTGATGGATCCACCGAAAGGATGTCCGTTTGCAGCAAGATGTAATGAAACCATGGTTGTATGCCAGCAGTTCATGCCGGAATATTCAGACTGTGGTTCAAACCATAAATCAGCCTGCTGGCTCCTTGATCCGCGGGCGAAGGGAGGAAAAGCCTGATGGGAATCAACAAAACAGAAAAACAGGTGCTTCTCGATGTGCAGCATCTGAAAAAATATTTTGAAGTAGGCAAAAATCAGACATTAAAAGCAGTGGATGATGTGACGCTTCAGATTTTCAAAGGGGAGACTCTCGGGCTTGTGGGAGAGTCCGGATGTGGAAAATCTACTTTTGGAAGAACGGTGATCCACCTTTATGAGCCTACATCGGGAACCGTTACCTTTGACGGCATGAAAGTAGACAAACGTATGAGCAGGAAACAGGCACATGAACTAACCGGGCGAATGCAAATGATTTTTCAGGATCCATACGCATCTCTGAATCCAAGAAGAAAGATCATGGATATCGTAGGTGAAGGTCTGGATGCGCATGGTCTGGCAAAGAATCGTAAGGATAAAGAAGAACAAGTGGTACGTCTGCTCGAAACAGTAGGGCTTCAGGCAGAACATGCAGACCGTTTTCCTCATGAATTTTCGGGTGGACAGAGACAGCGTGTGGGAATTGCACGTGCTCTGGCAGTAAATCCGGATTTTATCGTATGTGACGAACCGATTTCTGCCCTGGATGTTTCGATTCAGGCGCAGGTTGTAAACCTGCTGGAAGAACTTCAGGAAAAAAGAGGGCTGACATATCTGTTCATTGCCCATGATCTTTCTATGGTGAAACACATTAGTGACAGGATTGGCGTAATGTATCTGGGATATCTGGTAGAACTGGCAGACAGTGAAGAACTCTTTAACAATCCGGTTCATCCGTATACCAAGGCCTTGCTTTCTGCGATTCCAATCCCGGAGCCGGAGATTGAAAAAAACAGAAGGAGAATTATGCTAGAAGGAACACTTCCAAGTCCAATCAATCTTGGAAACGAGTGCAAATTTGCTTCCCGTTGTCCGTACTGTGCAGACCGTTGTAAGAGCGCACAGCCTCCATTGAAAGAAATCAAACCAGGACATTTCGTGGCATGCTCTAGGTTTTGTTAAAGTTACAATAAAGCATAGGAATAGATTAAAAGCTGTCCATTAGCAGATGACGGTAACTGATTGAGAGACGGGAGAAAATGAGAATAGTGTTTACTGAGGAAAGACAAAGCGCAATAGAGAAATGCCTTCGTGAAAACGGAAAAGTCAAGGTTAAGGAATTAAGTGAGATGTTTCAGGTCACAGAAGATTGTATTCGAAAAGATCTTAAGATTCTTGAAAATGCCGGTAAGTTAAAAAGGACCTATGGCGGCGCAATCCTTTCACAGGATTATCCGCTGAAGAGAGACGTAGTAGACAGACGCCAGTTTAACCTTGACAAAAAGAGAACAATTGCAGCCAAAGCATTTAAATTGATCAAGAATAACGAAACGATTTTCCTTGATATTTCTACCACAAATATTGAACTGGCAAAGCTTCTTGCTGCGTCAAATATGCGTGTGGTAGTGGTAAGTAATATGATAGATATCCTGCAGATCCTTGCCACAAATCCGTCTATTACTGCAATCGGTACAGGGGGAACAATGTACCAGACAGTAAACGGATTTATGGGAGCTGCAACGATAGAAGTGATTAAGCAGTATAGCTTTGACCGTGCATTTATAGGAAGCTGCGGTGTGGATATGACTGATTGTGCAATTACTACATTGGGGGTAGAGGACGGATTGACAAAGAAAGCAGCCGTGTACAGCAGCAGACATAAATATGTTGTTATGGAAAAGGATAAATTCTATTTCAACGATTCCTATAAATATGCATACTTTGATGATATCAGCGGAATTGTTACGGATGAATTTCCAGATGATACGATCGTGAGTACACTGGAGAGAGCAGGGGTGAAATTGTTCTGATACAGGTAGGTCTTCGGGGGACTTATCTGATCTGGTTAAATCAGTCAGCAGAATGGATGATCTGTCTGGCTTAAATGAAAAAGATGGAGGCAAGTACGTGAAAGAATATATTTTGGAAGCCTGTGTAGATTCTGTAGAATCTGCTATGGCAGCGGTTGAGGGAGGCGCAGACAGGCTGGAACTCTGCGGCAACCTGATCATCGGCGGAACCACTCCGGGACCGTGGCTTTTTGATGAGATAAGAAAGCGTTCGGATATCAGGATCCATGCCCTGATCCGTCCGCGTTTTGGAGATTTCTGCTATACAGATGCAGAATTTTCCATGATAAAGCATGCAGTAGAAGATTTCAGGAAAATGGGTGCTGAAGGTGTTGTATTTGGGGTGCTGAAACCGGATGGCACATTAAACATGGAACAGATGAAAGAACTGATGGAGGCGGCAGGGGATATGTCAGTGACCCTTCACAGAGCTTTTGATGTATGCGTGGATCCAATAGAAACAATGGAACAGGCAATCTCACTGGGAATCAATACGATCCTTACTTCAGGCCAGCGCAATGTATGTCTGCAGGGGGCAGATCTGCTGAAGGAACTGGTAGAGAAGAGTCTGGGACGTATCACGATCCAGGCAGGAAGCGGCGTGGGAGCAGAAGTGATCCGCCAGCTTTATCCGCTTACAGGAGTCAGGGCTTATCATATGACAGGAAAGAGAGTCATTGACAGTGAGATGCAGTTTCGCAAGGATGGAGTCAATATGGGACTTCCGATGCTGAGCGAATATGAGATATGGCGTACGGATGTAGATAATATCCGTGCCGCAAAGAAAGTTCTGGAGGAATTATAATGGCAGAACCGAGAGTTTTTTTAAAAGAGAACAGGGGCCGAATTGAAGAGAACTACCTGGAGCAGGCAAAGAGCCTGCCCCGGGTTTTTGCGCCTGTAGACGAGAAATTACAGAAATGTACAGAGGAAGTGGCACTTGCATGTAAATATTTATATGCGTTTATGCCGTACAGTGACATTGGCAATTACCCGTTTGAAGTATTTCTGGACTATGCGGAGAATGGTGTGAGGCTCTGGAAAGAGAATCCGCAGGTTGCAGACCTTCCGGAAGAAATCTTCCTGAATTATGTGCTGTTTCACAGAGTAAATGAGGAGGAGATCGCACAGTGCAGAACTTATTTCCGCGCAGAGATCGGAAGCAGAATACAGGGAATGAACTTCAGAGAAGCAGCGCTGGAAGTGAACTACTGGTGTGCCGAAGAAGCTACTTATCATTGTACAGATGACCGTACGTTATCTGCGATTTCTGTATACCGCAGAGGAAATGGCAGATGTGGTGAAGAGTCTGTGTTCACTGTAAATGCACTGCGAAGCGTAGGCGTACCTGCCCGTCAGGTATATGCACCGAAGTGGTCTCACTGCGATGACAATCACGCCTGGGTAGAGATCTGGTGTGACGGCAAATGGTACTTCCTGGGAGCCTGTGAGCCTGAAGAAATCCTGAATAAAGGATGGTTTACAAACGCTTCTTCCAGAGCAATGATGATCCATTCACGTGTGTTTGACACCAAGATCCCGGAAGGCGAGGTGATCGGCACAGATGGTATGGTGACCATGCTGAATGAATTGAAGAGGTATGCAGTAACCAAAGAAATTACAGTAACAGTAAAGGATGCGCAGGGGTTGCCCGCAGAGGGAGCTGAGGTTTCCTTTGAGGTACTGAACTATTCAGAGTATGCCCCGATCGCAGAGAAGAAAACAGACAGTAAGGGAACTGCCAGACTGACAACAGGACTTGGAAGTCTGCATATTTCCGCAAGAATGTGTTCTGACGGCGAGTGGTTCTATGCGGAAGCAGTTATGAACACTGAGAAAGAAGATAACTGTGAACTTTGTCTGGTACCGCAGGACGAAAGAAATGACGGCGAATCAGAAAAGTGGACAGCAGCAGATATATTTGCTCCTCATGATGCACCTGTAAACACAGACATGCCGACTCCGGAACAGAAGGCGAAGGGAAATAAGCGTCTGGCAGCAGCCAATGCACACAGAGAGCAGAAAGTAAGAAACTGGTCAAATCCGGAATGTGAACGTTTCCTGGAAAAAAAGGTAAACAGGATAGAAGAAGCCATTGCTGCCTCATACAGAGAAGATCTCCTGAGGGTTCTTACAGAGAAAGACAGAACTGACTGTATCAGTGACGTTCTGGAGGAACATCTGGAGCTGGCAATTCCATATCATGGTATGATGAAAAAGGATACCTTTGTATCTTATGTGTTAAATCCAAGAGTAGATGATGAAGTTCTTCAGAAATACAGAAGAGAGATTAAGAAGCATTTTTCCAGAGCTGAGAAACAGGAGCTGAGAGATGATCCTTCCAGAATCTGGAATCTGATCGAGAAGGCAATTGTTTCCAGACCGGAGAAAGAGCGTTCCAGTGTGATCACAACACCGGCAGGATGCATAAGGACCTGTACAGGAAGCTTCCTGTCAAAGAAAATCCTGTTTGTTGCAATAGCGAGAACCCTTGGAGTAGCGGCAAGACTGAATCCACATGATCGTTCTATGGAATATATGAAAAACGGAAGATTTGTTCCTGTGCTTGCAAGAACAGAGAAGAACTGTACTCTGATCCTGAAAGCAGGAGAGACTGTACAGTGGAAATATTTCCAGAACTGGAGTATTGCAAAACTGGAGAATGGAAGATATACATCACTGAAACTGGGAGCAGAGAATTTCGAAGATCAGATCCTGAATCTGCCGTTGGAATCCGGAAACTACAGGATTCTTACTTCAAACAGACTTCCAAATGGAAATATGTTTGCAAATGAATATCATTTTGAAATTCAGCCCGGAGAGACAAAGGAGATCGAGTTGGTACTCAGGGAAGCAGATCTGGAGGATATGCTGGAGAATATTTCCATGCCGGAATTCATGCTGAAAACTGAGGATGGTACAGAAGTGAAAGCATCTGATCTTACAGCAGACGGAAAACATATCCTTATGTTTCTGGAAGAAGAAAAAGAGCCTACTGAGCATATCTTAAATGAAATGATGGAGCAGGAAGAGGCTTTCGCAGGATATGCAGAGCAGATTATTTTTGTAGTGAGAAGCAAAGAAGCACTGGAGACACCGACACTGTCCAAAGCACTTGCAAAGTTAAAAAATATTCAGATTTATTATGATGATTTCTCAGAGATTATCAATACTCTGGGAAGGCGTATGTACGTAGATCCGGACAAACTTCCGCTGATTATTGTGACGAATGGAACCCTGAATGGGATTTATGCGACCAGCGGTTACAATGTAGGAACCGGGGATATGCTGCTTAGATTAATGTAACAGAGCGATAAATAAGATGCCCGGAGATGACACCTGTGAGCATCTTCTGGTATTGCCGGATTACATTATTGTATAGATGTAAAGGATTGGATATTGAATTTGCATTTACATAAAGGAGATAAAAATCATGTATCAGTTTAACAGAAAAGAATATGAAGAACGTATGAAATGGTATCAGGATGCCCGTTTCGGAATGTTTATCCACTGGGGATTATATTCTATTCCTGCAAGAGGAGAATGGGTACGCAGTACAGAGGAGATGCCTGAGGAAGAATACCTTCCGTTTATGAAAGAATTTGATGCCAGAGACTATAATCCGAAACAGTGGGCAAAAGAGGCAAAGGCAGCAGGTATGAAATATGTGGTTCTGACTGCAAAACACCATGATGGTTTCTGTTTATTTGACAGTAAATACACAGATTATAAAGTTACCAATACACCTGCAGGAAGAGATCTGATCAAAGAATATGTGGAAGCTCTTCGCGAAGAAGGTCTGAAAGTCGGTCTGTATTTCACCTTACTTGACTGGCATCATCCGGACTATCCTCATTACGGAGACCGCATCCATCCTATGAGAAACCATCCGGAATGCAGTAATGAAAACAGAGATTTTTCTCGTTATATAGAGTATATGTACAATCAGGTGGAAGAGGTCTGCACAAATTATGGAAAAATCGATATTATGTGGTTTGACTTTTCCTATGACGATATGCGAGGCGAGAAATGGGGAGCAACCAGACTGATAGATATGGTCCGCAGATTACAGCCGGGAATCATCATTGATAACCGTCTGGAAGTCAGTGGTGAGGGAAGAGGATCTCTGTATGAATGCGATCCGACACCGTATCATGGCGATTTTATAAGCCCGGAACAGATCATCCCGCCGGAAGGAATCTGCGACAAAGAAGGGAATCCGATGGTATGGGAAGCATGCTTCACCATGAACAATAACTGGGGCTACTGCGCAAATGACCACTATTACAAACCTGCTTCCATGCTGATCAAGAAGCTGGTAGAGTGCGTTTCCAAAGGTGGAAATATGATTTTGAACGTAGGACCTGATGCGAAAGGTAAATTCCCGAAAGAGTCCTCTGCGATTCTGTCGGAAATCGGACGCTGGATGGATAAGAACCATGACAGTATCTATGGATGCGCTCCGGCAGCAGATATCCCGAAACCGGATTACGGACGTATCACCAGAAATGGAAACAAGTATTATGTCCATATTTATGAGAATACATTAGGACCACTGCCGCTGATCGGATTTGATAAGAATAAGATTGTGAAAGTACGTGCCCTGGATGACGGACATGAAGTGCCGATCTCTACTTTATGGGTACACAGCGATTATCCGGATATCGCATTTGTTGACCTTGGTCCGGATCCTGTACTGCCGGATCCTGTAGACTATGTGCTGGAAGTGGAGATGGCTGAATAAAGATATAGAATACAAAAAGCTGCCGTATGGCAGCTTTTTTGTATTTCTTAACCGAACTGAGATGCAGGTGTCTGCCTGGTTCAGCATCGGTTTCTCTTGTTTACGAAATAATTCAGAATCCCACCGCCTACGATAATAACAAGTGCAACAGCAACAACACGTTTCGCTGCTTCCTGCGGCATCTGGCTTTTGGAACCGATGGAATCGGAATAGAAAGTCAAGGTATAATTGATCTCATGAGGGGTACCCATGGCAGTAGTGTCTGCGATTACCGGCATGCTCTCATCCATAATGGTAACCGGGATCAGGAATTCAGAATTCGTTCCTTCCTCATTGACAGGGAGATATTTTTTACCGTCAACGATCATGTAGTCATAATTAGAACTGCTCCACTGGATATCGGCAGTTACTTCGCCGTTTTTCACAGTGATCAAAGTCGGTGAAGTGACACTGGCTTTGCCGCTTCCGCCTTCCAGCTCTACCTGGATGGAATACTCCCCATCTTCTTTATCAAGAGTGAAAGCCTGTGCAGCAGGAACAGAAGTCCATACTGACAGACAGCAGATCAAAGTTGCCAGAACTGCAAAAATCTTTCTCATATTTCTTTCCTCACTTAAATTCGATAATTTTCATCATCCCACAATTGAAATTAATTGTCAATACTTCGTTGAAAAAGTTATCCTGTTTTAGTATAATAAAAGGTGCTGTCCGCACGCAACATCATTGAGAACGTAGTGAACAGTGAGCACAATAAATGAATATCTGTGAATTGCTTTGCTGCGAAGCAGCTCCTGCAATTCTGATATCATAAAAATGTATATGCAAATCACAGGAGGATATGGTAATGAGAGGAATTTTATACGGAGTAGGAGTTGGCCCCGGAGATCCGGAACTTATGACATTAAAGGCAGTGCGCCTGATCAAAGAGAATGATATTATTGCAGTACCGGGCGCAGAGGTGCGTGAAACAGTTGCATATAAGATCGCAGTACAGGCAGTACCTGAGCTTGCAGACAAAGAACTCCTGCCAATCTATATGCCAATGACACACGATAAGGCAGAACTGGAACTGAACCATGAAAAAGGAGCCAAGGCGCTGGAAGCAGCACTTGATACAGGTAAGAATGTAGTATTTCTGACACTTGGAGATCCGACTATCTATTCAACATTTTCATATGTGCAGAAGAGAGTAGAAGCAGATGGATATGAGACAAGACTGGTAAGCGGCATCACTTCCTTCTGTGCAACAGCAGCACGCCTGAATATCCCGCTTACAGAGTGGAACCAGCCTCTTCATGTACAGCCTGCAGTTCACCGCCTTGACAGTGAACTGGATCAGCCGGGTACCTATGTGCTGATGAAATCCGGCAAAAAGATGAATCAGGTAAAGGAAATTCTGGCAAAAAGCGGACGCAATATCCGTATGGTGGAGAACTGTGGAATGCCGGATGAGCATATTTACAACAGTGTAGAAGAAATTCCGGATGATGCAGGCTATTATTCTCTGATCATTGCAAAGGAACAGGATGGAGGATTATGATCGAAACCAGAGATCTGACAAAAACCTTTGACAATTTTACAGCTGTGGATTCCCTGAACCTGAAAATTGAAAAAGGGGAATTTTTTGGCCTTCTTGGACCAAACGGAGCAGGCAAGACAACGACCATCAGCCTGCTCTCAACCCTTCTTCTTCCGACAAAGGGAGAAATCCTCATAGACGGTCAGCAGCTTACGAGACAACGTCCTGATCTGAAAAGAAAAATCAGTGTGATCACCCAGGAATATTCTATGCGTCAGGATATGAATATGGATGAGATTATGGAATACCAGGGACGGCTCTATTTTATGCCGCGAAAGCAGATAAAAGAAAGAACAGAAGAACTTCTGGAGTTCTGTGACCTGCTGAAGTTTCGCAAACGTACAGTCCGTAAGCTTTCCGGTGGAATGAAGCGTAAGCTGATGGTCTGTCGGGCATTACTGACAGATCCGGAGATATTGCTTCTGGATGAACCCACAGCAGGTATGGATGCTCTTTCCAGAAGACAGATGTGGAATCTTCTGCGTAAGCTTAATGAGAAAAATCTGACGATCCTGCTGACTACTCATTATATGGAAGAAGCACAGAGTCTCTGTAATCGTGTGGCACTGATGGATCATGGTAAGCTGGAGGAGGTAAGTACTCCGTCAGCACTGATTGAGAGTCTTGGTGCTTATGCAGTGGACGAGATGACAGCAGATGGAACACAGAATCACTATTTCCATACACGACAGGAAGCAATCCGGTATCTGGAAGAGCTTACAGGGCAGGCGTCTCTTCGCGAGACAACACTGGAAGATGTCTTTGTAGAAAGAGCCGGGAAGCATTTGATTTCAAAATAGCAGATATTAACTGAATCAGGGAAGTCCCCTGCGGAGGTTGCGAAAAAAGTTAGAATAATCTGGAGAAAAATGTATGGGAATTATAACAATATTATGGGAGAAGTGGGTAGAATTCCGCCGGGATTTCTATAAAATCACACTGGCGGCAATGATTGCACCGCTAATGTATCTGATCGTATTCGGAATGGGAATCCAGACCACTTCTCATGGACAGCCATACCTGAACTTTCTGATTCCGGGTGTGGTATCACTGACAACTATGAACGGAAGCTTCAACGCTATTGCGCAGAACCTAAACGTACAGAGACTGTATGAGAAGGCTTTTGATCAGGTGATGATCTCCCCCACACCATTATGGCAGTTTATTGCCGGACAGATCATCGGGGGAAGTCTGCGCGGTCTGTATGCAGGAGGAATCATACTGCTTCTTACAGCACCTATTGAGACAGGACTGATCTTCAACGGATGGTCCTTTCTGGTGATGTTCCTGAACGGAGCAGTATTCTCAGCCATCGGCGTGGTGGTCTCCTTTCTGGCAAAAAACCACGCAGACGTGCCGAGGTTTTCCAATTATATCATTATGCCTATGGCATATTTGTGTAACACCTTTTTCTCAACAGAGAAACTTCCGGGATTTGTAGGCAAGTTTGTATCAGCCTTGCCATTATCCCAGACCAGCCATCTGATGAGAAGCATTTCATCAGGTGAGGCGGTGAATTACACTGGTATTGGGATTCTGCTTCTTTATCTGCTGGTGTTTACTGTAGCAGCATCATGGTTTATTTATAAGAAGAAAAATCTGTAACTGACTGACAAGGAGGAGCCTGTGCTCCTCCTTGATCTGTTTATGTATTATATATCAATGTGAATTTTTGTAAAGAGAAAACAGGTTACTGTTCACACACCACTATCCCGCGAGGTGTTTTGGCATGAATATGCCAAA
>ERZ506769.1438-NODE-1438-length-12155-cov-6.600661_pt1 | contig 12155 bp, 10 predicted proteins | sample MGYA00513039_ERZ506769 | MGnify/ENA metagenome assembly ERZ506769 | reverse complement strand
AAATCTAATTAACCGGGTACAAGTCTGGCAGACAAATTCATAATCATGCGTAACAACAAAAATAACTTTGTCTTTGGAAAGTTCCCGGATCAACCCACTAACCTGTTCCATGCTGTCATAATCCAGGCCAGAGGTCGGTTCATCGAATACAAGCACTTCTTTTCCGCATATCATGCTAACTGCTACAGCTACACGCTGCTTTTGCCCTCCTGAGAGAGTATTTGGATGACGGTCACGGACTGTAAGAAGTCCCAGTTCATCCAGGGTTTTTTCTACCAGTTCAGGCGAAGATCCCTGAATACCAAAAGAACACTCTGCCTCTACACTATCTGCAAAAAGTTCATAGTTCACATCCTGCATTACCATATAGGAGCGTTTCATCCTCTCGGTTTCCTTTTGAGGTTGTTCCCGCCAATAAAAACAGCCCGTAAATTCTTTATGCAGCCCACATAAAGTACGGAGAAAGGTTGTTTTTCCTGCACCATTAGGGCCTACAACACCGATAATATCTCCTTTTGACGCCTGTAAGGAAATATGCTCCAGCACAGGGTGCTTTTTATAGAATAGCGACACATCTTTCACAGTCAATATAGGCCGTGAGAAAGTTCTTTGATAGCTAATAGGATGAACATCCTGAATATCCGTAGTCCGCAGACCCATATGCTTTCTTGTTGCACCTGAAAGTGACCTAAACTCCTGTGGTGTATAAATCTTCTCAATTTTTCCATCTGCCAGATACACGATACGATCTGCTATATCCAGAAGATAGTAAAGCCTGTGTTCTGCTATCAGAATTGTTTTTCCTTGTTGCTTCAAAATGCGAAGATAGTTTTTCAAATCTCTAATAGAATCCCCATCTAAATTTGAAGATGGCTCGTCTAATAAAAATATATCCGGGTTCATGGCGTAAACTGAAGCAAAAGCAATCTTCTGCTTTTCTCCGCCGGAAAGTTCAAAAATATTTTTGCCCTGTAATTTGCGAATTTTTAAGGAGTCAAGGGTATATTCTAATCGCTGATGTAATTCATCCGGTGGAACAGCGATGTTTTCAATTCCAAAAGCAATCTCACTGTCCACATCTACATTGAAAAATTGCGTTCGGGGATTTTGAAACACCGATCCCACTTTCGTTGCAAGATAATACATGGGCATTCCTAAAATGTTTTCGTCATCAATTTGTACATTACCGCTTAACTCACCCGGAAAATAATTAGGGATTAATCCGTTTATTAGCTTTGTAAGAGTTGTTTTTCCACAGCCAGAGCGCCCGCAAAGCAGAACACACTCCCCGGTATGAACAATAAGGTTTATGTCCTTGACTCCAATCTCAGAGGAAATTGTTCCTTCATATCTAAACTGAATATCTTGAAAATGGATCATATTGCACCCCCTCTCCCAATAAAATTCACTACCATCATTACAACAAAACAGCAGATGATTAAGAAATCCTGTATACGAAAACGGATCTGAATCAAACAGGTTCTCGCATGAGGATTTTCAATACCTCGTGTAACAGAAGCAATGGCAAGTTCGTCTGCTGCTTTAGATGCCGCCATAAGAAGCGGCGAATACAAGCACTCTATGGTCATGCCAGGATGGGAGATAAGCCCTTTCAGAGACGGAGATACATCTCGTAAGCGCATAGCGTCTTTGATAAAACGCCAATCCTCTCTGATTGTTGGAAGGTAACGCAGCATAACCGCCAAAGGGATTACAACTTTTTTGGGAACATGAGCCTTGTTCATGGCGGATAGAAATTCATTTACTCTGGTCGTGGATACGGCAATTCCTGCCAACATTCCACAGGGATACACCTTGAAAACCAAGGACAGCCATGCTGTGAACATGGTATAAGCAGTTCCCGTTACATTCCCTAAATAGAGTGTAGTAAACAGATATAATACTAAAAAAACTATTGTTCCGATTATGGAATATCTAACTTTCCCGCAGAGTACCCCCATAACTGCAATCAGCAAGATCAAAGCACATTCGTATGAGAGAGATGGGGCTGTTGTTGCAATAATCATGCTGATAATTAGCAGAAGCACTTTTGTCCGGGGGTCAAAACATATACCCCATTTTCTCTTTCGTGTTTCCCCGGTCATGCTGTAATACCAGCCTTTTCAAATTGTTTTCTCAACAGTTTGCACCCAACAAGTCCACTCAACCATGCTATAAGTGCCGTCCCCACAATCATAATAACCAATACCCACCATGCGGCGGCATTGTTCATGGCATTGATATACTCTTGTGTTGTTCCATTCTGCAACATGGTACTTGCCCATCCTTCTGGATCAACAAAATAAGCAATATAGGTTCCCATTGGTCCAAAAGAATATACGATATAGGCCAGAATATTCAACTTTTTACTTCGATAGTTTTTGGTGCCTGCAATCATATCGGCAAGAAATGCACCAATTAAACCTCCAACACACATTCCCCAGTGCATCCCCATGATAAGACTAAGCAGAGAAATAATGACCCCAATAATCGTCAATCCCCAACGCTTTGGCACTTTTGCAAGAAGAAGTAAAAATACTGGCCCCGGAAGCAAAGCGGCTCCGATGGAGAAATAAAAAGTAAGAGTCGGAGTGACAGCAAATAATACGCCCCCTATCATAGAGCAGACCATCAATAGCGCACCGAAAACGCCCATGACAATCAAATCTTTTACCGTCAGTCCATTCTTTCTTGTTTTGTCCTGTTTTGCTGTTGGCATAACTTAAACCTCCGATTTCTGTATAGTCGTTCATACCAATTGACTTTTTAGAAGCCTTCGTGGTATGATTTGATTAGTTGTTGCTAACCACATTATCCATTATATAGAACAGGGATTATTTATCCAATACCTTTGGAACATGAAAGCCCAAAGCGTATGAAAAAACGACCAAAGTGTATGAAATGAAGGTGGAAATATGTCTGATATTGAAAGTAGGTATCATACCAATTTGCTGGAATATGGCTTCAAAGAATTATCGACAACAAACGAATTGAGCGGAATTGGGAGATTATATTCCGTTCCAAAAGAATACGGTGAAGGCACATATTGGATATACAGCGAAAAAGATTTATACGACATCAAAATACATGATTTCTGTTTTCACAAAGACTCATTCTTTGATTTCGGTATTCCACAAGGCTGCTTGGGAATTTGTTACTATGAGTCCATATCTGGAGAAGAAATCTCTCCTTATCGCCGCTTAACTGCCGGTTGCGTAAAAAGTTTCATCGGAGGAATGGAGCCATGCAAAACACTAATACACAAAAATATCCCTGTGCGTTCTGTGGATATTGAGATTACACCAGCCTACTATGACCGCTATTTGAAAGAAAAATTTCCAAATGAATATATAGACCCACATGAAGCGTTCAGTAATATTGCATTAACTGACCGTTTCCCTGAGATGATACAAGTACTTCGCCAGATTGCAAATTACAAAGGGAATGGAATTGCGGCCAAACTGTTCTATGAAGGGAAAGTAATTGAAGCTATTTCACTCATTATGGAATACAATAGGCAGCAATCCAGCACACCCTCTGTCAAAATCTCTAACGCAGACCTTCGTGCTTTGGAAAATGGAGCTGCATATATCAACGATCATTTCAACTGTGATATTTCTGTCGATCAACTTTCCCATATTACTTGTATGGGACGAACAAAACTCAAACTCGCATTTAAGGAAGTTTATGGCGTTTCTATCACGGAATATATTCAGCAGAGACGGTTAAGCCATGCGGAAACCTTGTTGTCATTAACAGATTTTACGATTGAACAGGTGGCTGCTGCCGTTGGTTACAACAATGCAGGGCGCTTTGCCAGTATGTTCAAAAAAAGTACAGGTGTCTATCCGGCGGAGTATAGGAAAATGGCACAGAAAAAATAAAATGAGCGCCAAGGGGAACTCTGGCGCTCACATGATTATTGAAATATCAATTCTTGAAAAATCATTTCCTCCGCCTGCGCTTTCAGCGTGTTCAGCAGCCCCACCCAACGCATGGGGTCACAGGCTTTCAATTTCTCGGTGACGCCCGCCGCCTCCATCATGCGGGGCAGCATGGCGTCCATGCGCTCCCGCGCCGCCCGGTCAATCTCCAACAGGTGCGGGTACAGCTTTTCGCTCAAAATCAAGCTGCTGTAAAGGCCGGGCCGGTGTTCCTTCAGGTAGCGTTGCCGCATACGGCCATACTTGCCAATGGGGGCCTCCGGCTGCTCGGAAAGTTTCAGGTCGGGGATGTAGTAATCCCCGCAGCGGGTGTAAGTCAACTCGTTCATGTTCGTCCTCCTTTGCATTGTAATTGTTAAACGGCGGTGCTGGCCGATACGGTGGCCTTGCGGGGCTCCTGCCTAGGTAACTGACTGACGGGGATAAAAATGCCTTTTTCCATGTCCTCAGCACGGATTGCGGCCTTTGCCGCCTCCCGTTGCGCTTTGCGCTTTGCGTTGTAGCGTTCTTCCCATTCCTTCTGCTTGCCGTTTGCTTTGCGGCGTAAGTAGTTCTGGTGAAGCCTGTCCTTGCGTTCCTCCTTCTTCCGCAGTTCTTCCTGCTCCTCCGGGGTCAGGGGAACCGGCTGCAAGGCGGGCGGGATATACCGGCCCACAAAGTTGAAGTAGATTTCAACCTCCTGCGTGGTGTCCTGACTGCCTTTCCGGGCGCGCTCATGGACAAGGATTTTCTCGACAAACTCGTTGAGCATGATATTCGTAAGCGTGTCGAAGTTCTCATACTTGTCAATCAGGGCAATAAACTTCTCCGCAGATTTCCGGCTCTGCTCATAGCCGGTAACGGCTTTTTCCAACTCTGTGATTTCCGCATTGAGGGCGTCTTGCTCTTTGGCGTACTGTGCGTCCAGGGCCTCATACCGGGCGTCCGGCAGCTTGCCCAGGGCGTTGTCCTCATAGATTTTGCAAATCAGCTTTTCCAGTTCCCCGGCCCGCTTTTGGGCGGCGGCCAACCGTTTCCGCTTCTTGGAGATGTCAGCGGTCTGCTGGGCAGCCTGCGTTTCCTGGACAGTGCGGATAAACTCGGCCCGGTCATTCTTGGAATACTCCGCGATGGCCCGGAGCATATCGGTTATCAATGTCAGGACAGCCTCGGCCCGGATGCGGTGCTGTGTGCCGCAGAGCGTCCCGCATGGGATTTTGCTGTACTGGCTGCAAGTAAACTGCGGGTCACGCTTGCCGTTATTGACGCGATGGACATACATCTTGCCGCCGCAGTCGGCACAGTACATCAGGCCGGTCAGGGGATGGGCCTCGCCCCAGCCGTCCGGGTAACGCCTGACATTCGCCCGGATACGCTGCACATTGTCAAAGGTTTCCTGGTCGATGATGGCCTCATGGGTATTCTCGAAAATCGTCCACTCGCTTTCGTCAACATAGTGGCTTTTCTTGTCCTTGAAGTGCTTGCGGGTCTTGAAATTAACCGTATGACCTAAATACTCACGCTTTTTCAAAATGCTCACAATGGTGGACGAACCCCAGCCGTAGGGGTCTTTGACTGGCTTCGTCCTGTTTACTCCTTCGTCAAAGCGTGCCAGATGGACAGCGGGGATTTCGACCTTTGCCTCGGACAGCAGCTTGGAGATTTGATAGGGGCCGTAGCCCTCCATCGTCAGGGAAAAGATACGGCGTACCACTTCGGCGGCTTCTTCGTCCACAAGCCAGTGTTCCCGCTTTTCGTCCCACAGGTAGCCATAAATGACGGTGCCGGTCAGGTGCTTGCCGCTCATGCCTTTGGACTTGAACACAGAGCGGATTTTCCGGCTGGTGTCACGGGCGTAAAATTCGTTCATGATGTTGCGGAACGGGGTAAAATCGTCATCGCCTTTCAGACTGTCCACACCGTCATTGATGGCGATCAGCCGGACACCGCGCTGCCGCAAAATCTCCATGACCTGGCCGACTTTCAGATAGTCACGCCCCAGGCGGCTCATGTCCTTTATGACGATGGCCTCCACCCGTCCGGCCTCAACTTCCTCCATCATTGCCAGAAAACCGGGGCGGTCAAAACGGGTTCCCGATACGCCGTCATCGGTGAAGTGGGTGGGGTTCGGCAGCCCGTTCCGGCGGGCATAGTCCTCCAACATCTTTTTCTGATTGGAGATAGAATTACTCTCGCCCTGTAACTCATCATCGCGGCTCAAACGCTCATACAGAGGGGTGATTTTCTCGTTTCTCATGGCTATGACCATTCCTTTCCGCTGCGCTCCAAGGCACCAAAATGGATGAAACACAAGTGCCTCTAACACAGCAAGTCGAAATTTGTTAGAATGGGCTTGAGGAAGCAGGCACACTACAGAGCACGTGGAGGTGAGTAGGCTCAACCTCGTATTGGACTGAATGGCTATGTGTGCCGGATGCTCTTTCAAGCACCAATAATTAGGGTTTAGTACCCTGTAACCTTATCTTTGGAGAGACGGACTACTTCAATCTTTCAGCGAGCGTCCAGTCCCTGCCTGTTCTCCTCAAATCTTATTTTGAGGGGATGTGCTATGCTTAAAATCGTTTACCCCATCTGCTGCGGGATGGATGTCCACAAGTCCTTTGTTGTTGCTTGTATTGCCACAACCAATGACCACGGAGTGACCAACTACAAAAGCAAGCGGTTCTCCACTTTTACGGGAGATTTACGCCGGTGTGCAGATTGGCTTTCTGAGAACAACTGCAAAGATGTGTGCATGGAATCCACCGGGAAGTATTGGATTCCCATTTACAATATTTTGGAACACACCTGCAATATCGTCCTCGCTCACCCCAAATATGTGAAAGCCATTCGGGGAAAGAAAACCGACAAGCGAGATGCCAAGTGGATTGCCGACATCTTCAAGCACGACCTTGTTTCCGGTAGCTTTATCCCTCCAGCAGATATCCGCCAGCTTCGGGATTTGGTACGCTATCACTGGAAACTTACAAACTTCAATGTTGGTGAAAAGAACCGTGCTCAGAACTGCCTTACTGTTTCCAACATTAAACTGGACGACGTATTTTCGGATGTCTTTGGAAAAGCTGCATCGGCAATTACTACCAGGCTGTTAGAAAGCAATGAACCTTTTGACGTAAAGCCCTATCTTACTAAAAACATCAAGAAGCCCATTGAGCAGATTCAAGCCGCCGTGGATGGAGAAATGTGTGCCGAACAAGCTGAAAAGCTCCGCATTATCCGTTCCCACATGGATAGTCTTGAATTGTGCAAACTCAACTTGGAATCCCTGATTCTGTCTACTGCGGAAAAATACATTCCTCAACTCAACCTTGTTATGACGGCGCCGGGTATCCAATCTTTTGCCGCTATCGGCATTATCTCTGAAATTGGAGTGGATATGTCCGTGTTTCCCACCTCGAAGCATCTTTGCTCCTGGGCTGGTCTTACGCCACAGAACAACGAGAGTGCCGGGAAGAAGAAAACTACCAGAATCAGCCGTGCCGGGGCTTACATCAAACCGTTGCTTGTGCAGTGCGCTCTTTGTGCGATTCGTACCAAGCAGTTTCCAGAGGTCCGTAACCGCTATTTGGCCCTAAAGAAACGCAGGGGCCACAAGAAAGCGATTATTGCTATTGCAAGAATGTTGTTGACTGCCATCTACAACATTCTCAAATGGAATGAAGTGTACAATTCTGAACTCTACCGTAAAGCTGACCGACCTCCCGCACACCGTGAGGTTTCTGTGGAAGAAGCAGTGTTTATCCTCCAGCGTCAGGGATATTTGGTGACGGCTCCTGCCGTTACGTAGGATTTAAGCACAGCTTGAACTTCGCCCGCATTTAGGGGGCTCGGTTTTGTGCGCCCTTTTTCGGAATGGTACTTAAATTACAATGTTTCAACCTTGTACCTCCTGAAATGAAAATGCTCTAAGTGACTGCTTCACTAACCATGACAAAAACCATGATTAAGAAGTCACTTAGAGCATACATCTCCCGCCGCAAGTTTGTATTTTTTGTACTGCTTGACTGCAAAATGTTCCGGGTCTTTTTCTTCCAGACGTTCAAACATGAGGTCAACCGGGTTCTGGAAATCCTCGTCGTCCTCGCGGGCTTCCGACGCATTTATCATCTCAAGCAGCGTCGTGAAGTTCTTCTCGTCCTCCGGGGCTTCATACCAGATGTAGCCGATTAGCGCGGTGTAGTAGAGCTTTTCCGCTTTCACCCAGAAATCCTCGCCGGATTTTTCCCCGTCGCCTTTGGTGTTGGCGATAATGGTATTGACTAACTTCAAAATGTCCTTTTCGCTCCGCAGATAGGCAAAGGGATTGTATTTCATGGATTTTTTGAAGTTAATCGTATTTAGCACTTTGATACGGTATTTGTACCGCTGTAACATTTTCCCGGTTTCCAAAATCAGTGTTCCTTTCGGGTCAGTGACGATATACGACGTTGGAAAATCCTTTGACGTACATTGCATGAGCGACGGTTTCACAAAGAACCGGGTCTTGCCGCTGCCGGAACCGCCGATTACAAGGATATTTTTGTTTCTTGCGTATTTCGGCTGCTTCGGGCGGCTGTTCATGGTGAGCCGTTCCGTCTGCGTTAAGGGGATATTGTTCTCAAATACCGGGTCGGTGTACGGCTTTATGTCGTCAGCCCCGCCCCAACGCGCCGAACCGTATTCTGTCCCGCGGCGGTATTTCTTCGCGTTCTTGCCTTTGGTGTAGATAATCAGCCGGACAATGACCGCCCCCGCAATGCCTAAAGCTAAGTCTGCCGGGTGGAAGCTCGGCGCGATACTGGAAAAGGCGGCGGTAAAACCGTCCCCAAGATGTAGCAGCTTTGCGCTTGCGTCCGCGCCGGGGGAGAGCCGGACAGCCGCGCCCACTTTATCAAAGAGCCAGACAAAGAGCAGATACGGGAGATTTAGGATAAGCAGCTTCTTGATTTCCGGCTTCATAGCGATACCTCCCTGTCCTTGTTCTTGACCTTTGCCCGTTCCGCGTTTCTGCCCTGTGCAGCTTCTTTGAGGGTAGAGAGCAGCTTTCGGATTGAGGGCTTTTTCTCCTGTGTCAGCTTTTTTGCGGAAAATTCCTTAAAGGCTGCGGTCAGTACGTCCGCGTCCCGCCCCTTGAAGAAAACCAGATAGCGGGGCGGGCTTTCCGTCGCGTCCTTTTTCAGCGCAAAGTCGATACCGTACTTTTTCGCCGTACTCTCAAAGGCTTTGATATTGCCCTCGGTAATCTCAATGTTGGAAACGCCCGCGTTCTGCTTCATAAGCTGCTTTAAGCTCTGCTTGCCCTGTGGCGGTTTTGCAAGCTGCTTTTTGCCCTTTGACAGTATGGCTTTCATTGCCTTTTGGAGCGTCTGCGCGGTCAGCTTCCCGGTCTTGATGTAAAGGGCTATGGTCTTTTCGTTTACTTCGTCCTGCAATTTGTCGCGTCCTCCTTTCGCGTTTCTTTATGGGGCGGCGGTCAGATACGCACCCGCAGCCCGTTCAAGTCCTCGGCTCTGATACCCACAAGATACCAGTTGTCGCCGTACTCAATCCGGGTCGGCTTCCACTTGCCCCGCACGAATACGTCAAAGCACTCGCCGCAATGCAAGCCCCCGTAGTAGCTGTTTAAGTCAAAGCGGATGTCGTAACGGTCGGTGCGCTCGTCAAATACCAATGCTCCTGTCATTTTCTGTGCCATAATAAAATCCTCCTTTTGTGGTTGTGGGTGGTTACAGGCTTTCGCCCTCATTGCATGAATAATAGTCCGGGTCGCCGTACTGCGGCTTTTTCGGTGACAGTGCGCCGCTTGCCATGTCATGGGCGACAAGGGAAGTGTAGTAGTTGCCGATTGTGGACGGGGCGTTGAAAAGGGCGGCTTTCAGATATTGCTTGATGTTGCGGATTTTGGTTGTGTTCTCCCGCATACAGTCAAGCACAAAGCGGATATGCTCGCCGTCTAGTTTCATAAACTTTGACTTCACAAGCTCTGCCGGGTAGTCGTCCCCCGCAATCCGTACCCGCTTTCTGGCGGTGCATACGGTTTCAAGCATGAGGTCTACAATCTCGTCCAGCCTGTCACTGTCAAACTTCATGTCCTGTTTGAGAATGTGGTAGTCGATATTGTCCTTGATGATTTCCCGGTATATATCAACTGCGCTCTGTGCTGCCGCTTCCGTTCCTTTCCGTTCCGGCGGCGCAGCCGCTTCTCTGCAAGGAGAGGGGTTAGGGGAAAGGATAGGAATGGAATGGGTACTTGATAAATCCGTATTTGATTTTTCTTTTTTTGGTAAGTCAGTTCTTTGTATATCTTTATTTAATTGCGTTGGATTTTCCAACGTAGGTTTTTCCAATGTTGGTTTTTCCTGCATTGGATTATCCAATGTTGGATTTTCCAATGTAGGTAAATCCGGCGTAGGCGGCTGCGGCTGCTCGAATATCACATAGTCCGCGCCCCGCAAGCGTCCTTTCTCGTCGCGCTCCCTTGAACGGACGATATACCCGGCGCGTTCAAGTTCCTTAATGGCTTCGCGGATAGCGTCTATCTTCTCCCGGTTGATAAGGGATAAGCCTTTCAAGGTGTAGTCCCAATCTTCGGGGAGTGACAGCATTTGCGACAACAGCCCCTTTGCCTTTAGGGAAAGCTCCTTGTTGCGTAGGTGGTGGTTGCTCATTACGGTATAGCCCTTGTTTCGTTCCACTCTGAAAACTGCCATAGTTCATAGCTCCTTTGCTTTGGATTTGTTACGCAGTAGAAGCGCGGTTTCGGGGGATAAGGTATAAATCCCTTTCCGCGCCAGATACGCGCCCGGAAAACCGCTTGTAGCAAGGCTTTTTCTGCCCCTACTGCGTAACAAAGGGCATGAAAAAAGCGGCGTTCCTGTTCTCCCATGTAGAGAGTAAGAAACGCCGCTTCTGCGTCGTATTCAGTTTTTAGTACAATACCCTGCTTGTCCGTCGCTCGAAAAACCTTGATTTTCCAGTGTTTTCAAAAGTATCGTTATCTAACGTCAGCTTTCCAAAGACCAAGTTTCCAGAATATGATAAAAGACATTGAAAGCGGTCTGATAAACTGCGTGATTACGAAAGATTTATCCCGTCTGGGGAGAAACTATCTTGATTGTGGGTTATATCTGGAAGTTTTCTTCCCAGAGCATAACGTGAGGTATATAGCGGTCAATGACGGCGTAGATACCTTGAATAAATCTGCTATGGACATCACGCCTTTCCGCAACATTTTAAACGAAATGTATGCCGCTGACATATCTGTTAAGATAAAATCGGCATATCGGGCGAGGTTTCAACAGGGGAAATTCATGGGAACTACCGCCCCTTATGGCTATATCAAAGACCCTGCCGACCACAACCATCTGCTGATAGATGATAAAGTGGCACATGTTGTAAAAGAGATATTCGACCTTGCATTAAAAGGGAATGGAGTTGCCAAAATTTGCAGACATCTTAATAAACAGCATATCCTACGCCCTGCCGCTTATGCGGCGGAGCGTGGCGAAACAGGCTTTGAACGTCATTTTGAGGGGAACGAGGACAAACGCTATATTTGGAGTGGGAACAGCGTGAGGAGCATTTTAAGAAGCCCGATATATGCGGGAAATCTTGTAGGCTACAAACGGATTGCCGCCAATATGAAAAGCAAGAAACGCCCCTCTAAGCTGCCCGAAGAATGGGAAGTGATACCCAATACCCATGAGGGAATAGTCACGCAGGAGGAATTTGATATTGTCCAACAGCTTATTACAAGTCGTAGGCTTCCACAGAACAAGGGAGGATTTGTAAATATTTTTGCAGGCGTTATCAAGTGTGTGGACTGCGGATGTGCTCTGCGGGCAATGAACGTACACAGGAGGAAACGCCCAGAGATTATCGACTGTGTACAGTATTCATGTAATAATTATGCAAGAAACGGAAGAAGCGAGTGTAGTGCCCACAATATAGAAGCAAGGGATTTATTCAATGCCGTTCTTGCCGACATCAACTGTTTTGCGGATATGGCAGTGAATGATGAAAAGGCGGTCAGGGCCATAGAAAAGCGGCTCACGGAAACAGACCAGAGCAGGGCGAAAGCATTAGAGAAAGAACGTAAGAAGCTGAACAAACGCCTTGCGGAACTGGACAGGCTGTTTTCCTCTCTCTACGAGGATAAGGTCATGGAGCGTATTACCGAGCGGAATTTTGAGATGATGTCGGGGAAATACCAGAAAGAGCAGCTTGAAATTG
>ERZ506769.1433-NODE-1433-length-12197-cov-9.194861_pt1 | contig 12197 bp, 10 predicted proteins | sample MGYA00513039_ERZ506769 | MGnify/ENA metagenome assembly ERZ506769 | reverse complement strand
ATTTTCTTGAAGCCGTAATCGGTGAACGGATTGATAAACTTTCCCATTATGTTTTTCTGTGTTTCTATAACGGACAAAGATAATGATTTATATGGAAAAGGCATTCGGTGCAGTCTGTTTTTTTAAGAGTGAGGTCGATGTTTCTCAAATGCTCTCGCTGAAAGCAAGTTTTCAAGACCATTCGTTACCTTTCTCCACCAATTCCGACGAAGCCCGACAATGGCTTCTCTCACCGTCGTATCTTTGTCATGTAATCACAGAGTAACCGGTGCTTGAGATTTCGAAGTTATAAGTATAAATCATTAAAAATTAGAAGATTATGTCAAAGTCAGTATCTTATTCGGTCGTACCCCGTAAAAACCCGCAGGAACCCGAAGCGGGAGTACGTTTCTATGCCCAGGCTCAGGCCAGCGGCGATGTCACAGTCCGCGAGATGTCGGAACGAATTCAGAGAACCTGTACCGTGACGCGTGCTGATGTGGCGGCAGTGCTCACGGCGTTGGAAGATGTGATTGTGGAGGCGCTGAGTGCAGGCGAGATTGTGCGTCTGGCGGATTTGGGCACGTTTCAGATTGGTGTGAGCGGCAAGGGGGCCGATTCGGAAGACAAGTATGATGTTTCCATGATTAACAAGGCGCGTATCAATTTCCGTCCCGGACTGGCGTTGAGCGGCATGCTGACGGCGCTGTCGTTCAGCAAGGTGAACAAGTTGCCTAAGAAGGAGGAGAAGAAGCCTGAAGAGGAAGTCTCCGGTGTAAACGAGGGCTAACCTCTGAGGGTGTGTCAAAACTGAACCGGTCTGTCAAATCGTCAACTGTAGGGGGAGGGGTTGCCTGCCCTTACCAACGGTCACGACCTTGGGAGTAATACACAAACAAGCTGTTTGGAGTGGGCGAACCTCGTCTCTACCGATGAAATGACAGCATTATAAACGTTTGGGCACATTCCTAAAAAAAGTTTCGGAATAGAGTTTTAATTGTTTTAAAAAGGAGGAAATATGAAAAACTTGATTATTAAGATTCTGGAGTGCATCATGCTGCTCCTCAGAGCCAAGAGAAGAAAGAATGAGAGAGATTAACCTGATTGTAGTCCACTGTTCCGCCACACGTGCGGACAGGGACTTTACTGAAAACGACTTGGAGGTGTGTCATCGGCATCGCGGATTCAATGGGGCGGGTTATCATTTCTATATCCGCAAGAATGGGGGTATTAAGAATACGCGCCCCCTAGAGAAGCCGGGAGCACATGCGCTGGGCTACAATGCGCACAGCATCGGTATTTGTTATGAAGGCGGACTGGATGTCCGTTATCGTCCCGCAGATACGCGTACCGAATGGCAGAAACACTCTTTGAGGGTGCTTATCCGAACGTTGTTGATGGATTATCCCGGCTGCCGGGTGTGCGGACACCGGGATTTGAGTCCCGACCGCAACGGCGACGGACGCATCAGCCCCGAAGAGTGGGTGAAGGAATGTCCCTGTTTTGAGGTGACAAGTAAATTGTATGAGTAAAATATTTATATGATTTATCCGTAGATAAATGAAAATCCCTTCCCTTTGTGTTAAATAATTAACATTTTGGGGAAGGGATTTCTAGTTGTCTATTATGTAACTAAAAAATGAAGTATTATTTATTTACTTTTTTCATCGTATCCGTAACCGTAGCCATAGGTTCTACCATAGCCGTATTTGCCATACGTGCCGTATCCGTACTTTCCGGTTTTGATGTTTACATCATTGATGATGGTGCACAGGTTGGGCAACTTCTTATGGTCTTTCAGTTCGTTGATGAACAGATAGCCTGCTTTGGGTGTATAACCGGCACGGCATACGTAAATACTCATGTCTGCCACGCGCGAAATCAGTTGGGTGTCGGTCACCATACCGATGGGAGCGGTATCGAGTATCACATAGTCGAATTCCTTTTTCAACCGGTCGACAGCCTGTACCAGCGAGTCGCGTGCCACCAGTTCGGTCGGGTTGGGAGGGATGGCACCGCCGGACAGGATGTACAGGTTGGGGGTGACATTGGACTGTTGCAGCAACGACATCAGGTCGGTGTGTTCCGGGTCGGCAAGGTAACGGGTGATACCGTCTTCCTTATGCGATATCTGGAAGGCTTTGTTCAGTCCCGGCTTGCGGATATCCAGCCCCACGATGACCACTTTCTTGCCCAGCAGGGCAAAGCTGATGGCAAGGTTGGCAGCCACAAATGATTTTCCTTCGCCACTGGTGGTAGAAGTGATTAACACCACCTTCTGATTGCTGCCCAACATATACTGCACGTTGGTACGGACATTGCGGAAGGTTTCGGCCATCATATCGTTCTGATTTTCGCGTACCACCACCGAACCTTCTTTCGGCATATTGTCTGATGCGGGAATATCGCCGATGATGGGTACGGTAGTCAGTTTCTCTACGTCCGAACGGTCTTCTATCTTGTATCTCAGCAGTTCGATGATATAAATGATGCCCACCGGGATGGCAATTCCCAAGACGAAGGCAATCAGGTAGATGAGTTTGCCTTTGGGAGAGACGGGGAACAGCCCTGCCTGTGCTTCGTCCACGATACGGGCGTTGTTGGCGGTAGAAGCCAGCGTAATGGCGTTCTCTTCGCGTTTCTGCAACAGCATGAGGTACAGTCCCGCCTTGATTTCCTGTTGGCGCGAGATGCTCACCAACTGGCGTTCCTGACCCGGTGCGCTGGTGATTCGTCCGGCGTATTTTCCTGCCTGGCGTTCAAGGTCGGCTTTGGTAATCATCAATCCTTTCTGCACACTCAGGATGGTGGTCTGCACGTTGCTGCGCATGGCACGGATGCTGGCGTCCAGGTTCACCACCACGGGGTTGCTTTCCGATGAGGTGCGGAGGAGGCGTTTGCGCTCCAGCAGCATTTCGTTGTAGCGGTTGATGAGTTCGGTCAGGCCGGTGTCTGTCAGACCCACGTTGACCGGCAATACCTCGTAGGCATGGTCGGGGTTATTGGCATACTCTGACAGGAATTGCACCAGACGGAGCTGGGTGCTGTTTTCGGCACGTTTCTTTTCGTATTCGGAGTTTTCGCTGAGTGCCAGTTGAGCGTCACTCTTCAGGTCGGTCAGTCCGGCATCTCGCTTGAAGGTTTCCAGCTCTTTTTCGGTGGTTCCCAGCTCTCCGTTGATGATTTTGATACGCTCGTCGATGAATTCGGCAGTCTTGCTTGCCACTTCGTTCTTATCGTCGTTGGCATCACGGTTATAGATTTCTATCAGCTTGTTGATGAAGTCTACGCCGCGTTGGGGACTGGTATTCTGTAAAGTGATTTGGGCAATGGTTGTGGTCTTGGAGGTCGGTTCCACGGAAAGCGCATTGGCATATCCGTTTGCCATGATGCGCGGAGCTGCCACGGTGACGGTGATTTCCTGTTCCTTTTCAACGATTGCCGAGTCGCCGGGAGTAAAGCTGAACGTACCGTAAGGGGTAGTGAGCAAGGCAGGAAGTTTGTTGAAATCCTGTTTGAATTCCTGTTCGTCTATTTCCGTGCTGACACTCAGCTTTCCTCCGGGTTTCAGTACCACTTCAAGCACTGCTGCACCATTGGGCAGTTTTTCTGCCTCTTCGGGGGTGAGCCACACTTTTACCGGTGTGTCTTTGTAAAGCTCTACAGGGCGGAGGTTCTCACGGGTTCTGTAGTTGATATACAGGTCCAGTTCCTCCACTACTTTTTTCAGCAGGGTGCGTGAGTGCAGCACTTCCACTTCATTGTCGAAGTTGTTGGTAGACGAGTAAAAACCGAGATCTTCCAAATCGGCCAGTCCGGTGCTGACACTGTTGTTTTTCTTGTTGTCTTTGATAATGACAGAGCCGGTAATGCTGTACACCGGTGTGGTGTAGTGCAGATAAATCCATCCTCCTATCAGGCATACCACAATACTGGCAACAAACCATTTCCAGTGGATGAGGTATTTGAAGAAGAGGGCTTTGTAGTCTACCTGTTCTTCTTGTTCGGTATAAAGTTCGTCGTATAAATTTTCTTTCATAATGAAATCGGGTTGTTTTATCGGGAAATAGTAACAATAAGGCTGGCAAGCGACACGAGTGTACCCACTACGGAGAACCAGATGGTGGTACTGTTACTGATGCCGGCGTTTTTGGCCTTGGTCTTATTGGGAGTGACGTAAATCACATCGTTCTGCTGCAAGTAATAATAAGGAGACAGTATAATGCTTGCGTCGTTCAGGTTCAGGGGGATGATTTCACGGTGTCCCTGTGCATCTTCACGGATGAGTTTCACGTTATCGCGTTGTCCGTAAATGGTCATATCGCCTGCCATGGCGAGTGCCTCAAACAGGTTTACTTTCTCATTGCTGATAACGAAGCTGCCGGGGTTGGTCACTTCTCCCATGACGGAAATTTTATAGTTGGCCATGCGTACATTGACGATGGGCACCTCCGTGATGTAGGTTTTCAGTTTCTCTCTGATGAGGTTCTCGGCTTCGCTTTTGGTCAGTCCGCCGATGTGCAGGATGCCCAGTACGGGGAAGTCGATATTGCCTTTGTTGTCTACCAGATATTGCTGCAATACGGGCTGGTTTGTCAGGTTCTTGTTTTGATTACTGAGGGTAGTGGCTACGATCAGGTTGAATGGTGCTGCTGTTTCCGGATCCGTAGTATTGACTGTGATGGTCAGCAAGTCCTTGGGCATGATGCGGGCATCATAGAGGGGGGGATTCTGGCCGGAAGTGTCCAGATACTCGGATGCTTGCAAGTATGGAACTTGTTTGTAGGCGGAACAGCTTGCCAATACGAGGGCAAGAAGAACCAGCAAGGCATAATTCGTTTTTTTCATTTGTCTATTCGTTTTTTTATATTTTGTCTTTTGGTTAATAAGCTTGTTTGTCTTTGTGAAGCGCATTTGCCACGGTTTTATAGATGATGTAGAGGTCGAGCATGAATGTCCAGTGTTCCATGTACCAGATGTCTGCTTTTACACGTCCTTCCATTTGACTCAGTTCGCGGGTCTCCCCACGGAAACCGGTTACTTGTGCCCAGCCTGTGATGCCCGGTTTGATAAAGTGGCGCACCATATATTTATTGATAAGCTGCGAGTATTCTGCCGTATGTTTCAGCATGTGGGGGCGGGGACCGACAATGGACATATCGCCCAGCAGCACGTTGATGAACTGGGGAAGCTCGTCAATGTTGGTCTTGCGCATAAAGTTGCCGAACTTTGTCTTGCGGGGGTCGTTTAGCGTAGCCTGTATCTTGTCCGCATCTTTGTTCACTTTCATCGAACGGAATTTGTAACACCAGAATTCTTTGCCGTTCAGTCCGTTTCTTTTTTGTTTGAAGAAGATGGGTCCCGGCGAGGTAATCTTAATCACTGCACTGACTATCAGGAAAATGACAGGGAAAAGGGTGCAGAGGAATAAGAGTGAGAAAAAGAAGTCGAAGGTGCGCTTTACCAGCCTGTTTTCAAAACTGCTGAGAGGCTCTTCGTGCAACCGCAGGATAGGCACACTGCCTATCAGACCGAAGCTCATGCGGTGGTGAAGGTAGTTGCGCACATTGGGTACACTGTAGAAATGTACCAGATTGTTTTCGCAATAATTGATGACCGGCAGAATGCAATTGCCCATCGAGGATGGAAGACTGCAATAAAGCTGCTCCACATGATGCTGTTTTAAGTAGTCGATGGTTTCTTCGGGCTTGCCCAGATAAGGACAGGAGGCCGGGAAATTTTCGTTGGGTACGGAATCGAAATAACCGATTACACGATATCCGCTGGTGGGGTCGTTGGTCATCTCATGATAAAGTTCCGTCATATTTTCTGTACTTCCCATATAGACTGCCGTGCGTGAGTTGCCTCCGTGTTTTCTGTATATTTTGACGCAGGAACGGAAAGTCAGCCGGTAGCAAATGAGACAAAGGGTGAACAACAGATAAAAAAGGATAAAAAAGGAATGGGAGTATTGACCGAAATCTGCCAGCGTGAAAGTAGTCATGGACAGCAATATGAAATAAAACATATTGAGCAGGCTGTGTTGCACAACCTGGTCGGCACGTACGCCGCGACGGTGCAGGATGATGCCTCTCGAAATGGTGCAGGCAAAATAGCACAAACTGAAAAGAACCAAAATCTGAGGCAATGTTCCGTCAAATACTTTTTGTTCTGAATGTGTCGTCCATATGAAGTACAATGAGACGAAAAGGATATTCAGAATAGCTAAATCCCCAATAATGACTGCCGATTTTAAGGCTTTGTTAAATCTTTGAATCTGTATCATAATTTCACTCTTTTAAAATCCTTTTCCGTAATGTTTCTTGAAGGTCGTTCGGGTGGCTTTTACATGATGTTAGATAATAGTTTTTGTCGAAAGATGCCTCGGAGATTCTGACTTTACCGTTGGTATAACTTTCTTTACGGGGGCAAAATTACATATTAATAATACAATAATCAAATTTTTGATTTGGTTTTTTTATATAAATGTTAATGTTTGGATAATATTAAAAAATATTCTTTAGTACTTGGAAAATATAGAAAAAGTCTTGTATCATAAAATAGATAGGTATTTTTATTTCATCGAAATTCAATTTATTCATAGATAAACGCTTGGAAGGCATTTGCTTTTTTACTTATCTTTGCAATTAGAAACTAACCATATAAAAACATGTTAATAGACCTATTAAAATCCTCTTATTTTTCGCTCTTCCTCATTGTGGCGTTGGGCTTTATGTTGGGAAGAATCAAGATTAAAGGGCTGTCGCTGGATGTGTCGGCTGTTATTTTCATTGCGTTGTTGTTCGGACATTTCGGTGTGATTATTCCCAAGGAGTTAGGAAACTTCGGTCTGGTGTTGTTTATCTTTACGATTGGTATACAGGCAGGCCCGGGATTTTTCGATTCTTTCAGGAGTAAGGGAAAGACACTGATTATCCTGACCGTACTCATTATTCTGTCGGCCGGACTGACGGCAGTGGGACTGAAATATGCGTTTGACATAGATACGCCCAGTGTGGTGGGTCTGATAGCGGGGGCATTGACCAGTACTCCGGGACTTGCGGTGGCTATCGACAGCACAAATTCGCCTTTGGCTTCCATTGCCTATGGTATCGCTTACCCGTTTGGTGTCATCGGTGTGATTCTGTTTGTGAAGTTGTTGCCGAAGATTATGCATGTGGATTTGGATAAGGAGGCGCGCAGGCTGGAAGCAGAGCGTCGCGGCAGTTTCCCCGAGCTGGGTACTTGCATCTTCCGTGTGACAAACCGTGCCGTATTCGGACGTACGCTGGCACAGATCAATGCGCGTGCCATGACAGGGGCAGTGGTGTCACGTGTGAAGCATGAAGAAAAAATTCTGATGCCGACAGCCGGAACGCTGTTGCAGGAAGGAGATTATGTGCAGGCGGTGGGCAGCGAAGAGTCGTTGCAGCAGTTTGCGGTGCTGGTGGGCGAACGCCGGGAAGGGGAGTTGCCGCTGGACCATACACAAGAGATAGAGTCATTGTTACTGACTAAGAAAGATATGATAAACAAGCAGTTGGGCGATTTGAACCTGCAACGAAATTTCAGTTGTACGGTAACTCGTATTCGCCGAAGCGGTATCGATCTTTCTCCGTCGCCCGAACTGGAACTGAAGTTTGGTGACAAACTGATGGTGGTGGGTGAGAAGGAAGGACTGAGAGGCGTGGCACGCTTGCTGGGTAACAATGCCAAGCAGCTGTCTGATACGGACTTTTTCCCTATTGCCATGGGTATCGTGCTGGGCGTGTTGTTCGGCAAACTGAATCTTTCTTTCCCCGGCGGGCTTTCTTTCTCTCCGGGATTGACGGGAGGCGTGTTGATGGTGGCATTGGTGCTGAGTGCCGTAGGTAAGACAGGACCTGTCTTGTGGTCGATGTCCGGACCTGCCAACCAGTTATTGCGCCAATTGGGTTTACTGCTGTTTCTGGCAGAAGTGGGAACATCGGCAGGAAAGAACCTCGTGGCTACGTTTGAAGAAAGCGGTATGCTGCTGTTCGGAGTGGGAGCAGCCATTACCCTTGTGCCTATGTTGGTAGCCGTTTTGGTGGGACGACTGGTGTTTAACATCAGTCTGCTGGACTTGTTGGGTACCATTACGGGCGGTATGACGAGTACACCGGGACTTGCCGCCGCCGATTCGATGGTGGGCTACTAACCAATTCTACATTTTAATCATTTCATTATCAATTGTTTATATCTGATTTCTAAAGAAAGAGTAACAAAATAGCATCAAATGATGATTTTATTTGAAAGCAGATACAAAACGCACATGTTTTTCTAAAGAGAATGATTCATTATTGGGTTTTGCTTGCACATCATTTGTTTTCGCAAAGTTACGGGATTTTTCCGAATTATTCAATTGAAAATGCTTAATCATGATTAGTGTTACATAATCTTAAAGAGAGTCTTGTATAGTTTGATATTATAAACATGACAAACTCCCTCTTCAATTAAGAAAAGGGAGTTTGTCATTACAAGCCTTATGGCTGAATCACTTTTTACGTCCTCTTTTTAGGGCTTCTTACGGACAGCACGGACATGAATTACCTTGTTACGGTCCCATGGGTTAGTAGAACCTCCCGCCGTATATTTGTAAGCTGTGGTTCCCGGATTTGTGATAGCTGTAGATGTCCAATAATCACCAGACAGATTGTCGTTCATGCTAGAAGCTTCGTTTTGGGCGGGAAGATACCATACTATGTCGTTTTGTTCAAGCACCGGACGGTAAACAGTTCCATTTGCGTCAGATTCGACTTTTACTTTATATTTATTTTTCATTGCGCAAGCACGTGCTGCAAATTCTGTCGGATTGGTTGGTAATATTTTGTCAGCGACTCCGCCCCATGCTTCCAATTGATTCATAAGAGCTGAAGCCTCATTTATGCCATTGAAAGTATAAATCTCCCATGTATTCTGTGCTCCATCACTCGTACTGGTGGCAGTATTCAAATTCCCGAGTTTGCTAAAATTAATTGTTACTTTTCTTGCAGAACCAATTATCCCCTCAACTTTAATATATGTATAGCCAGAGAAGAAATTTAAATACCAACCTATTAATAAACGCCTCCATGAGGGTTGACTCATAAAATCATATGTTACTGTCATATCTGAATCCCAGTTGAATCCCCACGGATAATCTTTGTCCTGTATTCGTTCCACGCCTATGCCGTTGTTCCATGCCGGACAATATTGTGTAAACGAAAATTCTTTGGCCTCGTAATTTCCTTGAGCGACAGGTTTCAATGAAAGCGTGATATTACGGTCAGCTTCAGTTACGTTTTCTTTTAAGAATACGTATACCTGTACATCTCCTGTTGTTGTACTTGTCAATGTGCTTATTCCGTTATAACCATCAAGCCAATAGCCCGCATCCACAAGTGCTTGTACATCATTGCTTACAAATTTGTCTTTCTCCACGAAAGTGACATTAGTGGGATCATTAGACGTTAACGTCCAGCCTCCTGCCGGCAGCTTGTCATCACTCTTAATCGTAATCGGATAAATCACATAGTGCGCATCCTGCACTTCAGGTTGGGAAACAAATTCCAATTCATATTCCGGCGTGATGGAGAGTTTGTAAGTCACGGTAGTCCCCATAGTCCATTGCGTGTCTCCGATAGAGGCGGTAAGCGTGCGGTCAACACCTGAAGCATTGGTAAAGACGACTTTTATCATCGCATCTGCAGGCAGTATCTGCGGCAGCATCATGAATGTGCCTTCTGCGCTGGTGATTTCGTCTCCGTTGCCTTCATTTCCAGTTGTCTCTTTGTCCAAAGTCTGCGAGAAATCCGCAGTCGCATCACCGAGAGTCCATGCACCGTTAGCCATATTGTAGGTTCCGGCATTTTTGACACCTTTCAATGCCACGCTCTTAATCTGTCCGGGTTGCATCTGGCTGCCCACGGCAAAACGCACGGCGGTGCAGATGTGTTTGAAGGTGAGAGGTACGGCATTGTTATTGTCACCTCGTATCTCTGTGGTAGTGGCCACCACAATGTCTTTCTGTTCGGCTGCATTTGCTGGAACTGTATAGCTGAGTTCTTTGCTTTGCGGAGTGGATGGGGTGGTCAGCTTATCGGCATCCGTTGGTGCCCAAGCATAGAATTGGAACGAATGGTCTGCTCCCGGCCAATAATATATCTGATCCGTACTCCAAACGGAACCGTTATTGGCTGCATCCTCGTCCATATAGAACTGGTCAACAAGCGTTCCATTTTTACTCCAGTATGCCAGTACATGAAACTTCTCGAAATTATCTTTTGTGACAGGCACACCGCGTGTCAAGGTTTGTTCGTCCTCGAAGCCGGACACGTTGATACCGTCTGAAACAATGGCACGGACACAAAGCGTGTCTGCCGAGTTGTCCGACCGCAAAACGAAACGGCCAGCAGTATATCCTTCGTTATCACTATCGGCATATCCCCTTGTCTGTATGCTCTTATCGGACGATATGCCAAAACAAATGTTGTCACAGGCCTTCTCCGGATTTCCGTTTTCGAGAAAGTCCTCGTTATTGCACGAGAAAAGTAGCGTGCATAACAACATCGTTGCCATGCCGCCCGCCATCCAACTCGGATTTTTCTTATGTACCTTCATCTCTTCTGTTTTATATTTGTTGGCCAGAGGCAATACGCCCCGGCTGTTAGTGAGTGTAAGGGGACATTCAACCCCTTACACCCTGTAGGATTGCATCTCTATGGATAAGGCCGTTTTATTAAACCGGCTTTACGAGGATGCGAAATGAATCTTACTCAACGGTAATGTCATTATTAGTAAAAGCACCCCAAGGATCAACTTCTGCAGTAAATTTAATCGGGAAGAGCTCATCTTCTGTAATATTTTTCTCATTAAGTTCAGCGATGAAATTGTAGCTCTTGCTTTTCTCCATTCCGGTTGTAATAGTAGAGGTGTGCGGATATTCTGTTGTCGCTTCATTCTGATCCAATACTACAGTGAATGTGACTGTATATTGAGGTGAAGCGACCGGAATAAGATACATGTGCTCGGTCTCGCCAGAACCTGTACCGGCAACGAGGTCCTTAACATTATCGCTTGCGAATACAACTGACAGAGTTTTATTAGTAGCATTCCATACAGCATTCTCTTCAGCCGGAGTGATTGTTCCGTTCTGGTAAGCATTGGTAATCTTCACATCCTTTACGCTGATTTTTGCTGCGGCGTTTGCAGGGAATGTGTTCTTGAAAGTGAATTTTACACGGGAAAGCAAATGTTTGAATGTAAAGCCAACTTTTCCCGGATCAGTAGTAATTTCTTGATCTGTTGTTTTATCATCAGCCTTTGAATAAAGCAGGTCGGTTTCAGAGTTGCTGGCAAAAGTGATTGTACCACCATTTTTTGCAGCGGCAAATGTTATCCCCTTCTCACCTGACTTGGGAGCGATTGCCTCGAAAGCATAGGTGTAGTTAGGTTCCCAATACCGGATCGGTGAATAGGTTCCAGCACCCGAAGCTTCAACAGTTACCTCTTGTTTGTCGAAAATTTGAGCATCACCTCTCCAACCGTACACTTCAATGGTTGCAAGATTAGTGAGGTCAGTGTCTGTAGCACGGGTGCTCTTGTCAATAAATGATGAGAAACCGATGGCTTTTGTGTTCTGGGCCATTTCCACTGTCTCGTCGTTGCTGCAACTTGCCAACATAGCTGTTGCTGCCAATCCAATCAAAAAGATTTTTTTCATTTGATTAAAAATTAAATTGTGAATAAAAATGTTTTAATAACTCTCTATGTAAATCAAAGAGGAAGTTCTATGTCCTCGTAATCTCCCCAGTCTTCCACGTCCACATCGAAGCCGGAGCCTCCTTCCGTACCCTCTTTATCGGATATCTCAATACCCTTCACCACAATGACACCGCCCTGCGGTTGTGCCGCTACCTGGTCGGTCACGTCGAAATCGAATGACTTTATTTTTCCGTTCTTCAAGCGTACTTCCAGATTCAGCCCATACTTACGCTCGGCTCTTGTACCGTAATGTTCGTTAGGGAAACCGGGGATTCCGAAAGAACGAACCAAAGCCCGTGCGCCAAAATCTTCCACCGTACAATCGTACAGCACGGTGGCGGCTTCTTCCGAGGTTTGACCGCTGTTCAGCCATACAGCCTGCGCCATACCCGCCAAGGCACCGCGTGCCAGCGACACGTATTCCACCCCGTGGCTGAACTCGTAACGTACCAGAT
>ERZ506769.1432-NODE-1432-length-12204-cov-4.798749_pt1 | contig 12204 bp, 12 predicted proteins | sample MGYA00513039_ERZ506769 | MGnify/ENA metagenome assembly ERZ506769 | reverse complement strand
CAAAATAAGAGTAGGCTCCACTTGACAGTAAAACAAAAATATGCTATTCTAACTTTTGTTTGATAATCCGATTATCTTAAATAAAATGTTTATCTAAGAAAGGAGGAAATATTTTGAGTTATTGCTCCGACTTGACAAAAGAGCGGATTATGGAATGTGCGAAAGCAGAATTCCTTAAAAAAGGCTTTCAGGCAGCGCAACTTAAAGATATTGTTACCGCTGCAAAGGTTACAACAGGTGCAGTATATCGTCATTTCAAGGATAAAGAAGCGCTATTTTTGGCTTTGATTGAAGATGTCTACCATTATACATTAGATTTTATGGATAATGCAGAGCCTTACGATAAAGTTGGAATTAGAGAAGCCATTGAGAGGGATTCTGTTGAAGCGTCATATATGCAGGCCATGACATACATTAACTATATGTACGATCATTTAGAGGAATTTCAGCTCTTGTTGAAATGCAGCAAAGGCTCTCGCGTCGAAAATTTTATAGAAGAAATTACAAACCAATATGCGAAGCAGAATTCCGAATTTGTAAAAGCAGCATATGAAGCGGGATATACAAAATACCTGCCAAGCGATATAGAAATACATATTTTGACACATGGCTATATTACTGCACTATGCGAGTGTATTTTGCACGATGTTCCTTATGAAAAAGCGGAGGATTACGTAAAAAACATCATAAAATTCCAGCATTATGGATGGTATGGTGTATTAGGACTTCCGTTCAAATAAGTGGCTTTGGCCATTTATTTTTTACCAAATGGTTAGTTTTTGCTAACTTATTTAAGGAGGATTCTTTCATGGAGAAGAAAAAGAAATCCGGAGCAATTCATCAACTGCTGGATTATGCCGGAAATAATAAAAAGCAACTATATCTTTCAACCTTTCTTGCAACGCTGGGAGAATTGTTTGGGATGGCTCCCTTTATTGCAGTGTCATTATTAGTTGCAGAATTATTTAACAAAATAGCGACCATTCAAAATGTATGTATCTTGTTTGCGGTTGCTTTGGGTGGACAGATATTAAAGCTATGGCTTACATACCAGTCCTCTTTCATGTCGCATAAAGCGACATATAAAATATTGAAAAATATCCGTAGTATGATTGCAGATAAGATGCTTCGGGTGCCCATGGGCGTTATGCTGGATACACCGACCGGCAATTTCAAAAATTTGATGGCGGATACGGTTTCAAAGTTAGAGGATTCGATGGCTCATTTCATGCCTGAGATAACCTCTAATATAGTGGCTCCCCTGTGCTGTATACTACTGGTATTTATTCTTGACTGGCGCATGGGATTAGCGGCATTGATAACAATTCCTCTCGGACTTTTGGGATACATTGGAATGATGAAAGACTATGTGAACAAAAGTACTACTTACATGAAATCGCAAAACGCGATGAACAGTACGCTGGTTGAGTATGTAAACGGGATAGAGGTTATTAAGGCTTTTAATCAAGGAAGCGCCTCTTATAGTAAATTTACAGGTGCAATCAACTTCTTTCACGACAGCACTCTGGCCTGGTGGAAGCAAAGTTGGCTTTGGTCAGCCGTGATTCAAGCTGTAATGCCTACAACATTGCTGGGAACGCTGCCGATTGGAGCATGGCTTTATATGACTGGAACATTACCTCTGTCAGATTTTATCACCTGTATTATCCTTCCCATTGGATTTATTGCTCCGCTTATGCGAGTAGGAAAATATTCTGAACAATTTAATATGGTGAAAGCCTGCCTTGACCAAATACGGGATTTTATTGAGAAGCCAGAACTGAGTCGTCCAGAAAAAAATGTTGTGCTAGATGGAACAGCCTATCGGTTTGAAAATGTTTCCTTCGCTTATAATGAAACGGACGTCTTAAAAAATGTATCCTTTGAAATAAACCCCAGTACGGTTTCAGCGATTGTCGGTCCTTCCGGCTCTGGTAAATCAACAATCGCAAAGCTCATGGCTGGATTTTGGGATACTACAAAGGGAAAGGTTATTTTCGGCGGAAAGAATATCAAAGAGATTCCTTTCGCACAGTTGATGGATGAAGTCAGTTATGTAGCACAGGACAATTTTTTGTTTGATGAAAGTATCCGTGAAAATATTAGAATCGGTAAGCCGAGTGCGACGGACGATGAAGTGGTAGCTGCCGCAAAAGCTGCCTGCTGTCATGATTTTATCGTAAAGTTAGAAAACGGATATGATACAAATGCAGGAGATGCAGGAGGAAAACTTTCTGGCGGAGAGCGTCAGAGAATTACCATCGCAAGGGCGATTCTTAAAAACGCAAGAGTAATTATCCTTGATGAAGCTACTGCTTATGCTGATCCAGAGAATGAGTATCTCATTCAAAGTGCTATCAGCAAACTTGTAAAAGGAAAAACACTTATTGTGGTAGCTCACCGCCTTGCGACAATCCAGAACGCAGATCAAATTCTTGTGGTGGAAAATGGAAAAATTGTTGGCTGCGGCGGGCAGGAAGAACTTTTGTTAAAATGCCCGCTTTATCAAAGATTGTGGAGTGATTATGTAAGCTCGGCGGATCAAGTGGAAGGAGGAAAAGTTTGATATGCTTTCAATCATAAAGAGGATTTTGAGATTATCTGGAAAATATCGTTTCCGTGTAATTGCCGGACTGATTTTCAATGCTCTGAAATCCTGTTGTGCAGCGTTTGTATTTTTTGCGGTACTGTTAGTTATGTTAAATATCGAACATTTAACATCCGCTGTTATATGGCAAGCATTTGGAATTATTGCTCTTAGTGTTTTGGGGCGTTTTTTGTTTCAGTATTTGAGCGATGTGCTTATGAGTGCGTCTGGATATAAAATTTTTCGGGAGAAGCGTCTTGAAATTGGAAATCAACTCAAACGGGCGCCGATAGGATATTTTACAGAAAATAATCTTGGTACTGTACAAACTGTATTGACAACAACAATTTCCGATCTGGAAGGGAATTGTATGCTTGCACTAACATTTTTGGTAGGCGGTTTTGTTCAGGCACTTGCCATGACATTGATGTTGAGCGTGTTTTGCTGGCAGATTGGGCTTTTAGCTTTAGCAGGAATTTTAGCGGGAATTTTTGTGTTAGGACAGATAAAAAAGCGGGCTGGCGCGCATACAGAAGATATGCAAAATGCCCAAGAATTATTGGTGGGTAACGCATTAGAATACATAAAAGGAATTTCTGTTCTACGCATATTTGGAAAAGGAAAAGAAGGAAAAGGAAAAGTAGATCAAGCCTTTGAAAATAAGTGTCGCAGCGATATAGCGGTTACAATCTCTACTGCCGGAATTATGAAGTTATATGAAGCTGTATTTAAGATTACCAGTTGTTTGTTATTTTTATTGTCCGCTTTACTTTACTTATGGGGAGTTATTGCGTTGCCCTATTGCCTTTTGTTCATCATTTGTGCATTTTTAATGTTTATGGAATTGGAGTTGATGAATGACGGTGCTTTTTTGAGTAAAATGCTTGCTACACAGTTAGATCGGCTGGATCTCATTTCAGATATACCTGTTTTGGATACCGATGGAAAGGAGATTGTTCTGGAATCATATGACATTGAACTGAACGATGTTACTTTTGCTTATGATACCCGTCAGGTTTTAGATGGAATCAGCTTAAAAATCCCCCAGAATTCTACATGTGCTATCGTTGGGCCTTCAGGTTCGGGAAAAACAACTCTGTGTAATATAATTGCAAGATTCTGGGATGTAAACTCCGGTAGTGTTAAAATTGGAGGACATGACGTAAGAGAATTTACTTGTGACAGCCTTTTGTCATATGTAAGTATGGTATTTCAAAAAGTTTATTTATTCAATGATACGATTGAAAATAACATCAAATTTGGAAAACCTAATGCGTCTCATACAGAGGTGGTAGAGGCTGCTAAAAGAGCTTGCTGTCATGATTTTATAGAAGCGCTCCCACAAGGCTATGAAACGATGATAGGAGAAGCTGGCTCAACTTTGTCTGGAGGCGAAAAGCAGAGGATTTCAATAGCAAGGGCAATATTGAAAGACGCGCCTATCGTTATTTTGGACGAAGCAACATCAAGCGTAGATCCAGAAAATGAAAAGGCTCTTTTAGACGCGATCTTTGAATTGACAAAAAATAAAACATTGATTTCAATCGCTCACAGGTTATCTACTGTTCGGACGGCAGATCAAATTATTGTCATTGATCAAGGACATATTGCTCAAAGGGGAACTCATAAGGAATTATTAGAAGAAGGGATTTATCGTACTTTTCTGGAGTGTCGGGAAAAATCCATTAGTTGGAAGTTGTGAGGTACGTTGCCATGAAAAAACAATTTCCAATTATATCCTTTGAACATGTTTCTTTTCAGTATGAGGGGCAGACACGGGAAAATCTAAAAGATATAAACCTTACTATAAAATCGGGAGAATTTCTTGTTATTACCGGGCAAAGCGGATGTGGAAAGACCACTTTAACCAGATGTATCAATAATTTAATTCCGCGCTTTTTTGAAGGAACATTATCAGGCGAAGTCATTGTATCGGGACGTTCTATAAAAGAGTCGGATGCTGGTGAGGCTGGTAAAGAGATTGCTTCAATTTTTCAAGATCCTCGCAGTCAATTTTTTACTACAAATAGTTCCAGTGAGGTTGCATTTGCCTGCGAAAACTATGGAATTTCACATGAAGAAATTGTTAAACGTGTTGACAGAGCCTTTCAGTCGTTGAATATGGAGGATTTAAAAGACAGAGATATTTTTACCCTGTCCAGTGGAGAAAGGCAAAAAATAGCTTTTCTTGCAGCGACTGCTCTTAATCCTCAAATTTATGTATTGGATGAACCTTCGGCTAATTTAGATATTCATACAATTTTGCAGGTAAGAGAGATTCTTTTTGCTTTAAAAGCCGCTGGACACACGATTGTTGTTTCAGAACATAGATTATTCTATCTATATGGGCTTGCAGATCGTTTTTTAGTTATGAAGGAGGGACAAATTTTCGAAGAATTAACAGGCAAGGAAATGGCAGAGTTATCTGTTTCTCAAATGCACAACAGGAGGCTTCGTCCGTTAAATCTAAGCACAATACAAATAGAAAGGAAAAAATTTATTTGTCACTCGACAGTATTTTTCCAAATTAAAGATTTGAGTTTTTCGCATAAGTCCATGCCGGAGCTTCTTCATAACATTTCGTTAGAAGCCTGTAAAGGAGAAACGATTGCCTTGATTGGAGAAAATGGCTGTGGAAAAACAACATTAGGAAAAGTCCTGTCTGGTCTGATTCGCTGCCGCCGAGGGGCATTTTCCATTGACGGTCAGACTGTGAAGCAACGAAAATTAGCCGACTATGTGTACTTTGTTATGCAAGAAGCAGATCACCAGCTTTATACAGACAGTGTGGCGGAAGAACTAAGACTAGGCAACAAAAAAATCCAAGATATAGACGAAAAGATAGATAGTGTTTTGAAAATGCTCCATCTGGAAAACTTTAAAAACTGCCATCCGTATGCTCTATCAGGCGGTCAAAAACAGAGGCTGACAATAGGAGCCGCAATGCTTTCAGAAAAACCGATCCTTGTTTTGGACGAACCAACAAGTGGGTTAGACTGGGATAATATGTGTGCTGTTGCTAATGCTGTTAATTATATGCGTGAAACTGGAAAACTGGTCTTTATCATTACGCATGATCTGGAGTTTATCAGCCTGACCGCCTCGCGCGCTTTGCTTTTGAAGGAAGGGATTATTAAAGATGATTTACAAATGACGGAACAAAACAATTTCAAAATCGTAAAGAATTTTATGGTGGAGGAAGGTGGTGAATAAATTGAGAAAGCATGGAGTATATTACGATTCTCGCATAAAACTTCTGTTGATTCTATTGACATCAGCTTTGGCGTTTGCTTTGGGTGGAGGCTTAACAGGCTTGTTACTCTTTGGCGTCGTTTGCCTGTTTGCTTTGCTAAGTGGACTTTGGAAAACAAGTATCAAATTTGCAATAGTTTATATAGTTCTGCTTATGTTGGCGCAAGTCCTTCCAATTCATTTATCTTCCGTGATAACATTCTTTTTACTAAGAATTTTGACTATTGCACTTGCTCTGAATATTCTGTTTCAGACTACGGAAATATCGGAATTGATAGCAGCGCTTCAGGCAAGTCATATCCCTCAAGCAATTGTGATACCAGTGGCTATCATATTGAGATTTCTTCCATCTTTGAAACAAGATGTGCTTTATATAAAACAAGGGATGAAAACGAGGGGCGTGGGATTGTCTTTTTGGAGAATAGTAAGTCATCCGGCGCAGACATACGAAGGCTTTTTAGTCCCTATACTTATGCGCCTTCTGATGACGGCGACAGAATTATCCGCATCAGCGGAAACGCGAGGCATCAGCTATCCTTGTGAAAAAACTCACTATATATTAGTTGATTTCCGCTTAAGAGATAGTATTTTATTGATAGGTATGCTTGCTCTTTTTGCGGTTGTCATATGGACATCGTTCCAATCAATATCATTATTTTAAGGAGGATTTATTTCATGCAAACCGAAAACAAAAAAGGCTTTCAAGTAAAGGACTTGATCGTTACAGCTCTGTTATCTTTGTGCGCACTTGTTATCTATATTCTTTGTGCGTTTCTGTCTTTTTCTCCGTACACGATGTTAGTGGTAAGCCCATTGTGGGCACTACTAGCTGCTATTACCTACTTTCTTGTAGCAGCCAAAACTAAGAAGCCGTGGGCGCTGTTTATTTTTTGTGCGGTAACAGGCATTTATGGATTTTATCCGCCTATGATAATTTGCTGCCTTATTGCTGGCATTATTTCTGCATTGATCGCGTGGAAAACAGGCTGTACTAATGGAAAGACGCTTACGATTAGTTATATCATTTACATGATTTTGACGGCGTTCAGCGGTACATATATTCCGTTCCTGTTTTTCTCAAAGCAAACACTTGAGCAGTATGCAGGAATGTTTGGGGAAAGCTATTTGGGAATTTTACAGACGTTAGTATCACCTGTAACAGCTATCATAATGCTTGTCGTTGTTGCTATTTGTGCTTTTATCGGTGCGCTTATTGCTAAAAAATTGCTTAAGAAGCATTTTAAAAAAGCAGGCATGGTGTAAATGAAGTGATCATATTTGTCGGGAGGAGGCGTGCTATATGTCTTTAACATCTTCTATGGAGGACTATTTAGAGGCTGTGCTGGTGCTTCAGAAACAAAAGGGGTATGCCCGCTGTGTAGATGTATCAGAGTTTTTAGGGGTTACAAAGCCCTCTGTAAGCAGAGCTGTAAAAGAACTTTCTAAAAAGAAATGTTTGCTAAAAAAAGACGATGGCACACTCTCTTTGACAGAGCAAGGACAGAGTATTGCGAAACAAATTTATGAGAAACACCGATTTTTCACAAAACAGCTTATTAAAGCAGGCGTTCCCTGTGATATTGCGGAAGCCGACGCCTGCAGGCTGGAGCATGTTATCAGCGAAACAAGTTTTGCGAGGCTGAAAGAGGCTGCAACACAGGAACAGAAATAAATTTAATAGCTCTATTCTCCTGCCCGTTCAACGGGAAAAGAAAAAAACGTTGCAGGGCAGGTGATTTTGTGTGCCTGTAAAATGGTGGCGGTTTTGAAGTACATTTCAAGTCCGCCGCTTTTTTCTGCATGAAAGAACTTTTGCGGGATAGCGTGGCGGATCAGGAGCAAACCGCCATGAAATACATTGACTGTAAACCAATTACACCGTTAAAAAAATTCAAACTATTCAACAGAATGTGTCTACCAGTCAATGCGAAAATAGTCATAATTTAACTGAATATCTCACTTTTTGCACCCAGATAGTCGTTTTTTGTTGTCTGGGCGTTTTTCTGTCCTTATGCGTCTGGACGCATAAGATACATAGAAAGTGCCGCGCTCCGCCTGCCAATCTGAATTTTCAAAAAATTCAGATTGGAGGTAAAGGAAAGTGGCATATAACCACGGAAAAGAGGAACGCAAGTGGCGGCTCTGGAAAGAGGCGGAAGAAAAGATTTTACGGGCATATGGCGTTGATGAAAATATCATTGAAGAAATCCGTATCTATGACCGGGCCGAGTTTAATTCAGACCGTCGCTTTTACAGGCGGCTGAACGATATGGAGGAATACATAGAAAAGGTTGCCGATAATGGGCTGAATACGGAAATTAAAACAGTTTCCGCACTACTTGATGAAGTTGAAAATGAACACTTATATGCTGCCCTACTTAAGGTGGACAAGCATACATTGGAAATTGTCTTATTGAAAATGCAGGGGTATTCCACCAAAGAGATTTCCGCTATGTTACAGCTAACAGAAAAAGCTATTTACAAGAGAATGGACAGGCTGCGGAAAAAATTAAAAATATTTGATGACTAAGGGGAGAATTACATTCTCCTGCGGGCTATCGGGTGAGAGGACAAGCAGCCTCTCACCCACTTTTTTTGCAGGAGGACGTAACAATGGCGATACCTAAAAGGTCATATTGGCTTCGGAAAGTAGTGTCGGAAGAAGGCATGAGTTATCACATCAGTTTTCGGGACGGGCAAGGAAAAATTCAAGAGTTATGTGTATCGTATGACTTTTTCATGGCGTTTCGGAGACTGGAACTTGATGAAAGAAAATTAGAAAATTGGGACTATCGGCACAAAGAGTTTTCAGACATCATGGAGGAGACTTTGAACTGGCGGGCATTGCGGCTCCCTAAAAGTATCGAGGAGAGGATTCTTGAGGAAGAAAGGACAGAATTTCTCCACAGAGCGATCAATACACTGCCAGAAATTCAGAGGCGGCGATTCCTGCTCTATTATGAGTGTGACTATAAATGCTACGAAATCGGAGCAATGGAACATCGGAGTGCCGCTGCAGTAGCTAAATCCATCGCCAGTGCCAGAAAAAAGGTAAAAGAGCAGATGAGGAAATATCTGAGCGCATAGCTTTAAAAGCGTACCCTTGTATCTTCGGATATGAGGGTATTTGTTTTGTGTTCTTTAATGGAAATTTACAGACATGAAAAAGCCGGAACATGCCCTCAAAGCCTTTATCCGGTTTGCACTGGCACAAGGTGCCATCATGTATGGCATGGAATTGATGACAGCCCTGTTTTCCATTGTACAGGGGATCGTGTCTACTATCATGGCACAGTCGGGGATGACAAACGGGGGTGTGACAGAGCTCCCGGCAGAGATCGTGGAAAAGATCGAATCAGTAGGGATGCTGGAATCCATTCCCTTGTGGATCGTGACACTGCTTGGAAGCCTTCTGATCACAGTGCTGTCTTTTATCATGATCCTTACGGTATATGGAAGGATGTTCAAGCTGTATATGTATACCGCCATTGCACCCATCCCCATTTCCACCTTTGCGGGAGAGCCTTCCCAGTCGGTGGGAAAGAACTTTATCAAGTCCTATGCAGGGGTGTGTCTGGAAGGGGCGATCATTGCACTGGCCTGCATCATTTTTTCCGTCTATTCTGCCAGTCCGCCGGCCATTGGGGATACGTTCTTAAGTGCAGTGACCATTGTGTGGAACTATGTAGGGGAATTGGTGTTCAATCTGCTGGTGCTGGTGGGTGCGGTGAAAGCATCTGACCGGATCGTAAAAGAAATGATGGGATTATAGGAGGAAGGAACCATGCGTAAAGAAATATATGAGAAAAATGGAAATCAGGAAAGCAGTGATACACTGCCTTTTCATTGGGAATTTGGCAAGGAAGAGATCACCTTGAAAGTGTCCAGCTATGCCTATGGAAACGGGCTTGCGGTTTTGATGTACAGCCAAAGTGAAGGGGAGTTGGAACTATTTGGTGATTTGACGGTGAATCTCCCAGGCGGGTATGGGCTGGAACCCCAAGAAGCATTTGTAAGCGGTGATTTTACGAAGGACAAGCTGGCATTCATCAAAAAGAACAGGCTGGGAAAGGTGCTGCCGGGACAAGCCCGTTCAGGATTTGCCACCTACACCCCGGTGGCATTCGACTTTTCAAGGCTTGCCCAGTATGACCGGGAAGGGGTGGAAGAATTTTGCAGACAATGGGGATTGGATATTCCAAAAGAACAGGAAAAAGTCCAAGGGAAATCGACAGGAAAAAAGAAAAGAGAAAGAGAGAGATAGAAGTATATGGAAGTAAAAATGAATAAAGAGATCCGCAACTATCAGGAGTCCATGTTTATGGGACTGAACTTGCGCCAGTGTATTTTCTCCCTGCTTGCCATCGCTGTGGCGGTAGGGATTTATTTTGGCTTGGGAAAGTATGTGGGACAGGAAATGACCGGGTGGCTGTGCATCTTAGGGGCTGCCCCTTTCGCAGCCTGTGGTTTTTTCCAGTACCATGGCATGAATGCGGAGCAGTTTGCCTGGGCGTATATCAAGTCTGAATTTTTATACCCCAAGCGCCTGCTGTTTCAAAGTGAGGACTTGTACCATGCCTGTATGGAAGAGACTATGAACCTTGGAGAAAAGACCAGGGGAGATGGTGCTGCCCTTTTGAAAAAGAGGGAACAGCGGGCAAAGAAAAAACAGATGAAGCAGAAAAAGAAGTCAGGAAGGAGTGGTGCGTTTGATTAAAACCTTACAACAGGCATTGAAAATGGACCGGGAGAAATTTAAAGTCCCAAGGTCTGTCCAGCAGGCGATCCCGATCCAGCGGATCTGGCCGGATGGAGTATTCCAGTCCGGGACAAAGTTTTCCAAGACCTTCCGGTTTTCCGATATCAACTATGCCATCGCAAGCAAAGAGGATAAGACGGAAATGTTCTTGGATTACAGTGAACTGTTAAATGCCTTAGATTCCGGTGCGGCGGCAAAGATCACTTTAAATAATAGGCAGATCAATAAAGAAGAATTTGAAGCATCCCTTCTTTTGCCAATGAAAGAGGACGGGCTGGATGAATACCGAAAGGAATACAACGAAATGCTGCTATCCAAGGTCAGCGGCACCAACAACAGCATCTATCAGGAACGGTATCTGACGGTCAGTGTCCATAAAAAGAACATCGATGAGGCAAGGACTTATTTTGCACGTGTGGGAACGGATATCATCACCCATCTGAGCAAGCTGTCCTCCATTGGGGAAGAACTGGATGCGGAACAGAGGTTACAGATCTTCCGGGATTTCTTTCGGGCAGATGAACCCCAGTGCTTTCCTTTCGATATGAAGGCATTTGCCAAAAAGGGGAGCAGCTTCAAGGATTGGATCTGTCCCCAGTCCATGGAGTTTTCTAAAGACTTCTTCAAGATTAATGAACGGTTTGGGCGGGTGCTGTATATGCAGGATTATGCCAGTTATGTCAAGGATGACATGATCTCGGAGCTGTGCGATCTAAGCCGGGACTTGATGCTGTCCATCGATATCCTCCCGGTACCCACAGACGAAGCGGTGCGTGAGATCCAGAACCGTCTGCTTGGCGTGGAGACCAATGTGACCAACTGGCAGAGACGCCAGAATGCCAACAATAACTTTTCTGCCATTGTGCCTTATGATATGGAATTACAGCGGAAGGAAACCAAAGAGATGCTGGATGACCTGACCACCAGGGATCAGCGGATGATGTTCGGCATCCTCACCATGGTACATATGGCAGACAGCAAGAAACAGTTGGATTCGGATACGGAGAGCATCTTGTCGGTAGTAAGAAAGCATTTATGTCAGATGGCAACCTTGAAATGGCAGCAAGTGGATGGACTCAATACGGTATTTCCTTATGGCATCCGTAAGATCAATGCCCTTCGTACCCTGACCACAGAATCCACTGCTGTGCTGATCCCTTTCCATACCCAGGAGATCATGCAGCCGGGTGGCATCTATTATGGACAGAATGCGGTGAGCAAAAATATGCTGGTGGCAGACCGGAGGAAGTTATTGAATGGAAACTCCTTCCGATTGGGTGTCAGCGGTTCGGGAAAGAGTTTCTCGGCAAAAGAAGAGATCGTGGACCTTGCCCTGTCTACGGAAGATGACATCTTGATTTTAGATCCGGAGTCGGAATTCGGTTCTTTGGTGGAAGCGCTGAATGGGGAAGTAATCTCCATTTCTGCAACGTCCCATACCCATCTGAACGCGCTGGATATGGACTCCGCCTATGGAAATGACAAGAATCCGCTGATCGAGAAGTCGGAGTTTATCCTGTCCCTGTTTGAACAGCTGGTAGGGGCTGGCAACTTGTTCGCCAAGGAAAAATCCATCCTGGACCGTTGTACCGCAGATGTGTACCGG
>ERZ506769.1429-NODE-1429-length-12226-cov-4.542766_pt1 | contig 12226 bp, 10 predicted proteins | sample MGYA00513039_ERZ506769 | MGnify/ENA metagenome assembly ERZ506769 | reverse complement strand
GAAAAAGCGACCCGGACGGACGTCCGGGGCGCTTTTATGTCTTACAGAGTTCACGGCGCCGCAGCGCAGCGAAACCCCTTCATCAAAAAGGCTATACCTTTTTGATGAAGTCTTTATCTTCCTGCCAGCGGCAGATGGAAGCCGCTCCAAGGAGCCACAGGCGGCGGCTGGTGCGTGAAGGTCATCTCGCGCCCTGTCTCCGGATGCGTGAAGCGCAGCCGCCACGACCAGAGCGCGATCGGCCCCGGATCGCCGGGCAGGCCGTATTTCCCGTCGCCGAGCAGCGGCAGGCCGCGGCTCGCGAACTGGACGCGGATCTGGTGCGTCCGCCCGGTGTGCAGCCGGATACGCACAAGGCTCAGCCCGCCGCGCCGGTCGACCGTCTCGTAGGCAAGCTCCGCCTCCCGCACATCACGCCCCGGCTCCCGCGCCACATACGTCATCCGCCGCGCGCCGTCGCGCCCGAGCAGGTCGCGCAGCACGCCGCGCTCCTCCGGCGGCTCGCCGTGGACGACGGCGAGGTATTCCTTCCCGAACCGGCGCTCGCGCACCTGTTCGGAGAGGATGGACGCCGCTCTGGCCGAGCGCGCAAAGACCATCAGCCCCGCGACCTGCGCGTCGAGCCGGTGCACCGTGCGGATGCACTCCGTGCCGAGCTGCGCGCGCAGCAGCTCCGGCGCGCCGCCCGGCTCATCCGTCGACAGAACGCCCGACGGCTTCACCGCCACGACGATCCGCCTGTCCTGATACACAATCTCCACCGCATACCGCCCCCTTTTTCATTAGCTTAACACAGGGCGGCCGGTGTGGCAAGGGGAGGGGAGAGACGCGCCGCGCAGTGTGCCATTTGCCACAAAATTTGCTGGATACTTCTCTTGAAAATCGGAAAAACTTCCCATATAATATACATGAGCGGGTTTATACCCACTGGAGGAGGTGCGTGTATGTTTCTGATCGGCGACCGCGTCGTCCACCCCATGCATGGGGCGGGGATCATCGAAAATATCATCGAGGAGCGTCTGGCCGGAAAGCTGGGCCGCTATTATGTGTTCCGGATGCCTGTGGGCGGGCTGGTGCTGAAGATCCCGACGGACAACTGCGGGAGCATCGGCGTGCGCGCACTCTCGACCGCCGCGCAGATCGAGGAGATCTTCCATAAGATCCCGTCGCTGCCGGTGGAGATCAACAGCAACTGGAACCGCCGCTACCGGGAGAATATGGAGCGCATCAAGAGCGGCAACCTCCTCGAGGTCGCCCGCGTCATCAAGACGCTCATGCGCCGCGACAAGCAGCGCGGGCTCTCCAACGGCGAGCGCAAAATGCTCCACAGCGCCAAGCAGATCCTCCTGTCCGAGGTCGTGCTCGTGGAGCAGGCGCCCTATCAGGAAGCGGAAAAACGCATCGACCGGGCGATGCTGTCTGAGGAGTAAGTATGGGAAAACTGCTGGATAAGCTGCGCCGCGTACAGGCCGGCGGACGCCCCTTCTGCACGATGATCGTGCCGGCGGCGGGCAGCGCCGCGCGCATGGGCGGCGGCGACAAGCTGATGATGGAGCTGGAGGGCGTGCCGGTGCTGGTGCGCACGCTGCGCGCGCTCGACGCGGCGCAGCTCGTCGACGAGATCATCATCGCCACGCGCGAGGACCGGCTGCTGGAGGTGGCGGATCTCTGCCGCCGCTGCGGGCTGCGAAAGCCCGTGCGCGTGGTACAGGGGGGCGAGAACCGGACGCAGTCCGTGCTGGCCGCGGCGTGTGAGGCGGACGCAAAGGCGCAGTTCATCGCCGTGCACGACGGCGCGCGTCCGCTCGTGCTGCCGGAGGATGTGGACGCGGTGATCCGCTTCGCGTGCCAGACGCACGCGGCGGCCCCGGCCCTGCCCGTGACCGACACGGTCAAGACGGCGGACGAGACGGGACGCGTCACAGGGACGCCGGACCGGAGCACGCTCTTCGCCGTCCAGACGCCGCAGGTGTTTCAGGCGGACGTCCTGAAGGCGGCGCTGCAGTCGGCGGCGGAGGCGAAGCTCTCGCTGACGGACGACTGCGCCGCGGTGGAGCGGCTGGGCAAGCAGGTCTACCTCCTGCCCGGCAATCCCGAAAATATCAAGATTACGCGCCCGCTCAATCTGGCGGTCGCCGCCGCGATTCTGCGGCAGAGAGAGGAGCGGAACGCATGACAAACCTGCGCATCGGACACGGCTACGACGTACACCGGCTCGTGCCGGGGCGGCCGCTGATTCTCGGCGGCGTACATGTCGACTATGACCGCGGGCTCGACGGGCATTCCGACGCGGATGTGCTCGTGCACGCGGTGATGGACGCGCTGCTCGGCGCGGCGGGGCTTGCGGATATCGGGACGCTCTTTCCCGACAGCGACGCGGCGTTGCTGAACGTGTCGAGCATCCTGCTGCTTGAGCGGGTGGCGCAGAAGCTCGCGGAGAGCCGTGTGCAGGTGGTGAACATCGACGCGACGCTCATCGCACAGGCGCCGAAGATCGCGCCCTACCGCGCGCAGATGCGGCGCAATATCGCCCGCGCGCTCGGGATCGACCCGGAGCAGGTCGGCGTGAAGGCGACGACGGAGGAGCACCTCGGGTTTACGGGGGACGGCTCCGGCATGGCGGCGCACGCGGTCGCGCTTGTGGAGAGAAATTGAAAACGGCGAAAACTGTGAGCGGGGATATGCGGGGCATATCCCTGCTTTTTTGCTGCGTGGGGATGTTTTGTCCTGGCGGGGATGGGAGGTTGAATCGGCGTGTCCATGCCGCCAGAGTCAGCTTACCCGCACAGCCCAAAGAAAAACCGGGAACCCGACCGTGCAGGTTCCCGGTTATCGAATTTTTACCGCTGATACTCAAACTCCAGATCATACAGCGACACCGTGTCGCCGTCCTGAATCCCCATCGCCTCGAGCTGATCGAACAGCCCCGACGCGCGCAGCTGCTTGTCGAAATACATGCGGCTCTCGTAGTCGGAGAAGTTGATGTTCGCCATCAGCCGCTGCAGCCACGGGCCCTCCACGAGCCACAGGCCGTCCTCGTGCCGGATCTCCAGCGGCTCGGACATGTCGACCTCCGGCGGGCGCTGGACGTACTCCGATTCATAGACCGTGACGGGCGGCAGCTCGGACAGCTGCGCGGCAATGGCGCGCACAAGCTCACGCGTGCCCTGATGCGTCGCGGCGGACATGGCGAAGAAGGCGTAGCCCTTCTCCTCGACGTAGGCGCGGAACGCGTCAAGCTGCGCCGTGTCATAGAGCAGATCCGTCTTGTTCGCGACGACGATCTGCGGCCGCGCCGCAAGATCGGGGCTGTACTGGCGCAGCTCGTCGTTGATGGCCTCGAAGTCCTCGATCGGGTCGCGGCCCTCGCTGCCGGAGACGTCCACCAGATGTACCAGCAGGCGGCAGCGGTCGATATGGCGCAGAAAGTCGTGACCGAGACCGGCACCCTCACTCGCGCCCTCGATGATGCCAGGGATGTCCGCCATGACAAAGCTCACGCCCTCGTCGACATATACGACGCCGAGGTTGGGATAGAGCGTCGTGAAGTGGTAATTCGCGATCTTCGGGTGCGCCTTGGACACCACGCTCAGCAGCGTGCTCTTGCCCACGTTGGGAAAGCCCACCAGCCCCACGTCCGCGAGCAGCTTCAGCTCGAGCACGACGTCGTGGCTCTCGCCGGGCAGACCCGCCTTGGCAAAGCGCGGCACCTGACGCGTCGGCGTCGCGAAGTGCTGGTTGCCCCAGCCGCCGCGCCCGCCGCGGCAGAGCACATACGGCTCGGAATCGGACATGTCCTTGATGATCTCGTTTGTCTCCGCGTCGCGGATGAGCGTCCCGCGCGGGACGCGGATCACCAGATCCTGTCCGGACTTGCCGGACTTGCGGCCGCCCTGGCCATCCACGCCGTTTTCGGCGACATATTTGCGCTTGTAGCGGAAGTCCATCAGCGTGGACATGTGGTCGTCGACGAGAACAACGATGCTGCCGCCGTTGCCGCCGTCGCCGCCGTCCGGGCCGCCCGCCGCCACATATTTTTCTCTGTGAAAGGCCACCGTGCCGTTGCCGCCGTTTCCGGCGCGGACGGTGATGCGAGCCTTGTCGATAAAGCCGTTTGCCATCTTATTACCTCGAATCTCTCAGAATTATTCTATATTATATCCATTTTACCGGAAAACGGTGGGCGCGTCAAGTCACAGGACGTATTCAAACAGCCGGTAGTTCGTCCAGCCGGTGCCCTCGTAGAACATGCGGACGGTGCCGCGGTAGACGAAGCCCACGCGCGTGGATGACGCACACCTCATCCGGCTCCGCCTCGACGCCCCACGCCGTGCCGCATGCAGTCTTTTGGCGGAAAAGCGTGAAAAAAGCGCCCGCGGCATACTGCTGCAGGCGCTTGAGAGCGATTTTACTTCACCGTGCCGTCGGCGTTGAAGACGGGCAGACGCTCGAGATACTTGATGTCGGTGCGGTCAGCCGCGGCGCCCTCGGCGAGGACGGCGATGCGGCCGACAACCGTGCCGCCGGCCATGTTGACCAGCGCCTCCATCGCGTGGATGCTGCCGCCGGTGGAGATGACGTCATCCATCAGCAGGATGCGCTTGCCGCGGATGAGGTCGGCGTCATCGCGGCCGAGGTACAGCTTCTGCACGCCCGCGGTCGTGATGGACTGATCCTCCACGTGCAGCGGATCGGGCATGTAGACTTTCGGGCCCTTGCGGGCGATAAAGTACTTCTTCGCGCCGGACTGGCGGGCCATCTCGTGGATCAGGGGAATGCTCTTGGCCTCGGCGGTGAAGAGATAATCGTAGCTGCCGGCGGGGACGAGCCTGAGCAGCTCGCGGGCGCAGGCCTCCGTCAGCTCTGCGTCGCCGAAGCAGATGAACGCGCCGATATACAGGTCGTCCGAGACCTTACAGATGGGAAGCTCGCGGTCGAGTCCGGCCACATGGATCGGATAAGTAAGCATAACCACTCCTTCTGCCGCGTATGCGGCACCGCCGTCTCTCGGCGGACGGCACGCCTGAATTTTACAGTATGCGGTGCGCGGAGCGCATCCTTTATAATTATACCGGCGTTTTGGTAAAAGTCAATATCCGCGCATGGGAATTCCGACGGTTTTACGGTGGAGATATTTTTGCTTTAAACTGAAAAAGTGCCGTGGAAAACGGCAAACGCCTGAAAAGGCACGTTTTTTGCCGGTGGGATGTCATGGGATCGCCTCTGCGTTTTGCACAAAAAACCAGACAAAATTTTTACCAATATACGCCGCCGTTTTGACCAATCTCCTCTTGAGTATTTTTCGGAATGGTGTTATGATCAAGCATGATGGGACTGTGATGCGGTTCCCATCGCAGACAAGTTCCCCAAACGGAACATTTTTTGAGGAGGAAAATTTATTATGAATGCTTATCTGGCCAGCGTTATCGAAAACGTCAAGGCAAAGCACGGCAACGAGCCTGAGTTCGTTCAGACCGTCGAAGAGGTCTTCAGCTCCCTGGAGCCCGTGATCGAGAAGCACCCCGAGTATGAGAAGGTTGACCTGCTGGGCCGCATGGTCGAGCCCGAGCGTATGTTCACCTTCCGCGTTGTGTGGTGCGACGACAACGGCCAGTGGCACACCAACCGTGGCTGGCGCTGCCAGTTCAACGGCGCGATCGGCCCCTACAAGGGTGGTCTGCGCTTCCAGAAGAATGTTTATGAGGGCATCATCAAGTTCCTGGGCTTCGAGCAGACCTTCAAGAACAGCCTGACCGGCCTGCCCATCGGCGGCGCCAAGGGCGGTTCCGACTTTGATCCCGCCGGCAAGTCCGACGCTGAGGTCATGCGTTTCTGCCAGAGCTTCATGACGGCTCTCTATCGTTACATCGGGCCGGATGTCGACGTGCCCGCCGGCGACATGGGCGTTGGCGGCCGTGAGATCGGCTACCTGTATGGCCAGTATCGCCGCCTGAAGGGCGTGTGGGAGAACGGCGTTCTCACCGGTAAGGGCCTGAGCTACGGCGGCTCCCTGATCCGCCCCGAGGCTACCGGCTACGGCGCTATCTACTATCTGCAGGAAGTGCTGAAGCACGAGAACGATAAGATTGAGGGCAAGAAGATCGCGATCTCCGGTTACGGCAACGTGGGCTGGGGCATCATGAAGAAGGCCGCTCAGCTGGGCGCTGCCGTCACCTACTTCGCCGGCCCCGATGGCTATGTCCACGATCCCGACGGCGTGGTCACCGACGAGAAGCTGAACTTCATCCTCGAGATGCGCGCGAAGGATCCCATGCACTGCAAGCCCTATGCTGACAAGTTCGGCTGCGAGTTCGTCGCCGGTGAGAAGTGCTGGGGCGTCAAGGATGTCGACGTGTACATGCCCGCCGCTATGCAGAACGACGTCAAGATGGAGTCCGCTGAGAAGATCGCTGCTTCCGGCGTGAAGTACTACATCGAGGTCGCTAACATGCCCACCACCAACGATGCTCTGAACTACCTGCGTGGCCAGAAGCACATGATCGTTGCTCCCTCTAAGGCTGTTAACGCCGGCGGCGTGGGCGTCTCCGCTCTGGAGATGGCTCAGAACTCCGAGCGTCTGGTCTGGACCGCTGACGAGGTCGATGCGCAGCTGCACAAGATGATGTACAACATCCACAAGGTCTCCGCTGAGGCCGCTGAGGAGTACGGCCTGGGTTACGATCTGGTTGCTGGTGCCAACATCGCCGGCTTCAAGAAGGTCGCCGAGGCTATGATGGAGCAGGGCTGCTTCTAAGCCGAACGTCCATCGCACCAACTGGTGAAATAGCGAATTGCCCCATCTGCCGCAAGGCAGATGGGGCAATTTCTTTACCGCAAAAGGGCAGGGTCCTTTTGCGATGAATCGGTTTCGCTTCGCTCTGCGCCTCGGCTGGCTATGCCAGCCTGCGACGCAGAGCGAAGCGAAAAGTGTTTTTTGCGACGTACACACCGCCGCAAAAACGGATTGGATATTTTTTGCGCCGCTGCGGCGGCGCGAACTCTGTGAGACCGTTTGCCTTTTGGCGGTGTAAAACGGCTGGGCTTTACGGGGGCGGGAGGCTTGACAAGCGCCCCGCCTGTCCTGTAAACTGATAGAGCCGCACAGGCGGCATTTTGAGAGAAAACGGAGGCTTTGCAGCACATGATGATTCTGGTTGTAGACGGGCAGGGGGGCGGTCTGGGCCGCCTGCTGGTCCGCGAGTTGAAGGGTGCGTTCCCGCAGGCGGAGATTGCGGCCGTCGGGACGAATTCCACCGCCGCGAACGCCATGATGAAGGCAGGGGCGGACTTCGCCGCCACGGGCGAGAACGCCGTGGTCGTCAACTGCCGCCATGCCGACATCATCGTCGGCGCGGTGGGGATTGTGATTGCCGACTCCATGTGGGGCGAGATCACGCCGCGCATGGCGCAGGCTGTCGGGCAGAGCGACGCGCGGCGCGTGCTCATTCCGATCAATCTCTGCAGCAACCTCGTTGTCGGCGTGTCGGAGATGTCCATGTCAAAGCTGGTACAGGCTGCAGTCGATACCGTTCGCCGCCTGACAGAGAAAAAGTGAAACAGCGCCCTCAGCCGTTTGGCGGCCGGGGGCGTTTTTCTGCGCGCAGGTATAGGAAATGAAGTGCTTGGGAATTCTTGGAATAGACGGTGCGCTTTATCTTAATAAATGGAAATATCTTCCAAAAGTTGCAAATAGTTACAAAAACGTGTGGAAGATTGACATTATATTTATTGGAAAGTTCCTCCTGAAAGGTTGCCGTACATTGTGATTTGTGGTAAAATAAATTCGGCTGCAGGGGGAGTGCTGATGACCCGCGCAGCCGTTGGAAGGGAACCGCAGCCTTGACTGCGGCTGGCAGCTCCGCGCAGGGAAATTCTTGAGACGGAGCAAGGCGAGCGCCCGCTTCCGCTGCCTGCGGGGAGGGCGCAGAACACACAAAATTTGGAAGGAAAGGGTGTACACATGAAAAAACGAATTTTCGCGCTCATCATGGCCATGTGTCTGGCGCTGAGCCTGCTGCCCGCGTCTGTTTTCGCTGAAAACGAAAGCGGCAGCGACGTGGTTTACGGCAATTACGGCACAGGCACGACATGGACACAGGACAAGAAGGGCACCGGGACGATTGAGTATAAAACCGGTGACGGAAACACCATCACGCTGAGCAAGAAAGCGACCCCGCTCGGCGACAACACCTACCGGATTGATCTGGAGGTCAAGACCACCCAGACCACCACGACCACGCCTCCCGGCGCGGCCGCGACCGTGCTGGTGCTCGATACCTCCGGCTCGATGGACTACTGCGCCGAGTGTGGTCAGAAGAATTACCACGCATCCGGTTGTGAGCATTATCAGGAGCCCGACTGGGACAATTGGTTCCCCGATAATTCTGTCAAAACTGAAGAGACCCGTCTTGCGGCAGCAAAAACTGCGGCGACCAATTTCCTTGACAGCTACAAGGGCGATACCGCGGGCGTTGGCCGCTATGTCTCCCTCGTGAGCTTTGCCGGAAGTGCAAGCGTTAAATGCGACTGGCAGGATGTCTCCACCACGGCTGGCTACAACGCTGTTGTGAGGGCAATCAGGAGCCTTTCCGCGAATGGCGGTACGAATCTGGATGCGGGTCTTAAAAACGCGGCGAATCAGTTCACGAAGTCTGCGGTGAGCGGCATCTCCAAGGACAGCAGAAATGTCATTGCCCTGACGGATGGCGCGCCGACGAAGTCTGCTAGTCACGGCAATGGCACCAATGGCAGCTGGGCGATTAATAACGAGACGGCCAACACGGCGGCCACGCTGAGAACAGCCGCCAGTGTATACACGGTCTGCTTTGGCGCGGCCGGACAAGACACATATCCGGGTGGTTCTACTGTTGATGTATTTTTGGAGAAAAACATCGCCACCCCCGCGACCGCGGACACCAAGTACGCCTATAACGCCGCGGACAGCAGCGAGCTCAATGCGGCGTTCAAGGCCATCACCACCTCCATCACCACCGGCATCAGCAGCGGTACCGTGACCGACCCGATGGGGCCGAACATCAGCGTCAAGGAGAAGCCCGAGGCTTTCCGGACGGAGGACGGCAAGGCCTATACGTGGGAGTTGGCGAACGGCGTAAAATCGACCGACGGCAGCAAGACCACCTACACCTATCAGCTCTCCTACACGGTGAAGCTCGACACCTCCGGCGAGAACTTCAAAGAGGGCGAGTATTATCCCACGAATGCGAAGACTACCTTCACCAGCGGCGACAAGACCTTCGAGTTCCCCGTCCCCGGCGTCAAGGGGACGATCCCGAGCTATCAGGTGAAGTACGCCTACACGGACCCTGTCCCCGCCGGCGCGCCCGCCCTGCCCGCGGATGAAACCCACAAGCTGCACACGGACGTCAACGTGGCCGCGAAGCCCGCGCTGGACGGCTATGTGTTCAGCGGCTGGACGACGGACGACGCGGCTGTCAGCAGCGACGGTAAGTTCAAGATGCCCGGACAGAACGTCACCCTGACCGGCTCGTGGACGCTCCGCAGCGACCTGAGCTATACCGTCAACTACTACTGGAACGGCACGACCGACAAGGTGGCGCCCTCCAAGACCGTGGGCGGCCAGACCTTCGGCGCGATCGTCACGGAGAAGCCTGCCGCGATTGACGGCTATACCGCCGTCTCGGCGGACAGCAAGAGCCTGACGATCGGCACGGGTAAGAACGTGATCAACTTCTATTATTATCAGAACGTCACCCTGACCGCGAACAGCGGTACCGCTGTCTATGACGGCGAGGAGCACAGCGTCTCCGGCTTCACCAGCGCGCCCGACGGCGCGGACTTCAGCGCCGTCACCGTCGGTGCGAAGGGGACGAATGTCGGCACTTATCCCGCGCAGTTCCAGGAGGGAACGGTCGGCACGGTGGACGCCACGGAAAAGTATATCGTGGCCGAGGCGAAGGACGGTCTGCTGACGATCACCCCGGTCGGCGGCATCGTTGTGACCATCACCGGCATTACCGACAGCAGGCCGTACAGCGGCGCGGAGCAGTTCGTGACCGGCTACACGGTTTCCACCAGCAATCCGCTCTATACGGAAGCGGACTTCACCTTCACCGGAACGGCTACGGCGAAGGGCACCGACGCGGGCACCTATATGATGGGTCTGACCCCGGCGCAGTTTGAGAATACGAATCCGAACTTTGAGAACGTCACGTTCAGCGTGACCGACGGCGCGCTGACGATCACCCCGATGCCGCTGACCATCACTGCGGGCTCTGATAGCAAGGCCTACAACGGCACGCCGCTGACGAACGATACGTTCACCAGAACCTCCCTTGCCGCGGGCGATACCCTTGCGAGCGTCACCGTGACCGGCAGCCAGACGGATGTCGGCTCGAGCAAGAACGTTGCGAGCGATGCGAAGCTGATGCGCGGCGACAGGGACGTCACGGCGAACTATGCCATCGATTATCTGCCCGGTACGCTGACCGTCACGAAGAACGAGAGCGCGAAGCTCACGGCCGAGGCCTACAAGGGCGTCTATGACGGCGGCGAGCACGATGCGGTTGTCAAGACCGCGCTCAGCGATCTCGTTGACGACAGCGTCTGGACGTACAGCTACAGTCTGGACGGCGAGCACTACACCGACGAGATGCCGCAGGTGAAGAACGTCGGCGCCTATCCCGTCTGGGTCAAGGCCACCAATGACAACTACGTCGACCTTGTGACCGTCGTGACCGCCGAGGTCACCCCTGCAACCGTCCTCGTCACGGCGGACAGCCACGAGTGGATCATCGCCGTCAAGGATACCTGCGTGGGCGACCCTGAGCCGGCGCTGACGTATCAGGCGGAGAGCCCTGTCGCGGGTGAGACGCCCGCCTTCAGCGGCGAGCTCTCCCGCGAGCCGGGCGCCGAGCGCGGCAAGACCTACCAGATCCTGCAGGGCGACCTTGCCCTCGCGGATGGGGAGAACTTCCTCGCCTCGAACTATGTCCTCCAGTTTGTTCCCGGTGAGCTGACCGTCAAGGTGCGCGACATCACCATCACCAAGACGGTAGACGTCACGAAGGCCTTCGTCGGCGACAAGCTGACCTACACGATCACCGTCACCAACACCGGCGACGTGGATCTGCAGGATGTGGCGGTTGTCGATGAGATGCTCGGCATCGAGCAGGTCATCGGCGAGCTGAAGGCCGGCGAGAGCTGGACGCAGCAGTTCACCTACACCGCGCAGGAGAGCGACGCGGGCAAGACCCTCGTCAATACCGCCGTCACCGGAACGAAGGACGAAAAGACCCTCGATCAGGTGGATTCCGACGGCACCGAGATCACGCAGAAACCCGTCCCCACCGGCGACCAGAGCATGGTCGGCCTGTGGACGGCGACGCTCCTGATCTCTGCGGCCGGCGCGGCGATCATCCTCGCCCGCAAATCCAGGCGCAGCAAGTAAGCAATCTCGATAGCTGACAGATAGCTGAAAAAACAAGCAGCCCCCCGGCACCTATGGTGCCGGGGGCTGCTTTCTGAAGTCTCACAGAGTTCGCGGCTCGGGGCCGCGAATAAAGTAAAATCCGTTTTTTGCGGTGGCGTGTACGCCGCAAAAACACTTTGCGCAGAGAGTGTGTTTTGCGTGCATGGCACGCAAAAATGCGCGGTTCGGCGCGAGAACCTATTCCACAAAAGGGCTTGCCCTTTTGTGGAATATTTATGCGTCCAGCGCCTGCTTAAGGTCGGCGATGATGTCGTCCGCGTCCTCCAGACCGACGGACATGCGGATCATGCCGTCCGTGATGCCCGCGGCTTCGCGCACCTCACGCGGGATCATCGTGTGCGTCATGGCCGCCGCCTGTTCCACAAGCGTCTCCGTGTCGCCGAGCGACACCGCCAGCGAGCAGAGCTTGAGGTGGTTGATGAAGCGCTTACCCGCTTCGAGGCCGCCGCGGACGTCGAAGGTAATCATGCCGCCGCCCCCGCGCATCTGGCGGCGGGCGATCTCATACTGCGGGTTTGACTCGAGCAAGGGGTAGCGCACCGTCTCGATCCGGGGATCGGATTCGAGCCATCGGGCGATTTTCAGCGCGCTCTCGTTGTACTGCCGCATGCGCACGCCGAGCGTCTTCATTCCGCGGCAGACGAGAAAGGCCGTGAACGGAGCGATGACCGCGCCGAAGTGCATCAGCGTCCCGAGACGGCACTGGCGCAGGAACTGCTCATCGTTGGAGATAACCGCACCGCCGAGCAGGTCAGA
>ERZ506769.1411-NODE-1411-length-12398-cov-6.573442_pt1 | contig 12398 bp, 9 predicted proteins | sample MGYA00513039_ERZ506769 | MGnify/ENA metagenome assembly ERZ506769 | reverse complement strand
CCGGCAGCAGGGCTTGCAGCTTCTGGCCGGAAACATAATTGTACACGCCGTAGCCTACAACGCCAGCCACCGCTGCGCCAGCCGCCGCCACGATGACGATTGCACCGCCGCCGTCACCGCCGCCGGTAGAGCCGCCGCCCGGGGTATCGCCGCCCGGGGTAGAACCGCCACCCGGGGTAGAACCGCCGCCCGGGGTCAGGCTGCGGACATAGCCGCAGACGTTGCAGGTGGTATCCTTGTCGTCATCGTAGACATGGGTTTCGGTGTCCTGCACCGTATGGCAGATGGGGCACTCCATCCAGTGACTGTACTCGTCGTGGGTCATTTCCATCTTGTGGTCGTGCTCAAATCCGCCCGGACTCAGCGGCACCGAATAATGCTTTATTGCGCAATATTCCGTATCATCGTTCTGGGTCCAGATGAACTCTGTTTCCCGTCCGTTCACTGTGCAGACGGTATCCTTGCTAAACTTATATCCGGGTTTTGCGTACAGACCCACCTGAAGGGTGTACCGTTTGCCCGGTCTGAAGGAGCCGGTGATCGGCTTGCCGCCTACGTCGTCGCCCTCGACCCAGTAGATCTTGGCGTCACAGACGTCTGCTCCGTTGTCCAGAATAACAACAGTCTCGTCCGGCATTTCGTTCTTTCTGGGGGTGTTTACACGGAGATTCACCTGCTTGATTCTGGTTATGGTCAGCACCTGCAGACTGAATACGCTGGTCAGTCCATTGCCGCAATCGTAGGTGTAAGTTACCCGGTCTGCACCCGGGTTCACCTTCAGGGTGTTGCCGCTCACAGTGCCGCCAACCCATTCACTGGTCTTATTTACGTCAAATCCAGCAGGGAGGGTACTCAAGTCAAACGTACGTTCGGTCTCATCAATGGTAATGGGGTACTTGTTTCCAGTGCACTTGAGGTTTTCTTGCGTTAGCTTGGTGTTGTAGCTTAGGTTCAAAGATGTCAGCTGGTTATCGGAGCAATTCAGCTTCTTCAAGTTGCGAAAACACGTAATGCCCCACAGGCTGGTAATATTTTTGTTGCGGACATCGATCGTAGTGACAGCTCTCCATTCGCCTGGCTCCAGAATTCCATTCGGTTCTCCATCCTCCGATCCTCCTTTGTCAAACGTCGTTCTGATATATTCCAGGAACGTTTTGTCCGGAAAGTTTTCGCTGTGCAGGGGAACCCAGAAATCGACGTCATCGTCCGCAAAGGCGCTGAAGGGCAGGAAGGTGAATACCATAGCCAGCGTCAAAAGGGCACTGACAAGGTGCGTTCGTTTTGAGAATCGTTGTTTCATGGGGTGCTCCTTTCTGTGGTAAAATTTATTTTTTCAGGGCCCCATTCGGGAGAAGCGTCAGCTTCCCCCGAAAAAAGGGTACCCTTTTTCAAAAAGCGGTCATTGCCCGGCAGGGGGCAGAATGATCCTTCGGCTGTCAGCCTCCTGCCAGCTTGCGGTAGGCGTTCAGCACCTGATAGGCCGGGATGCTGCTGCCGGGGGCAAATTTGCCGTTCAGGCGGCGCTTCATCAGGCCCTGCTCCACGCACCACTGGGCTGCCTTAGCGGTATCCGGGTCTGCCACGTCTGCAAAGGCTGGAGCGTCGGCAGGCTCGGGACGGCCTGCGGTGTTCCACAGCAGCAGCGCGGTCTGGGCGCGGTTCTCGGGTGCAGCCACGCCTTCCGGCAGCAGGGCTTGCAGCTTCTGGCCGGAAACATAATTGTACACGCCGTAGCCCACAACGCCAGCCGCCACTGCGCCTGCCGCTGCCACGATGACGACCGCACCGCCGCCGTCACCGCCGCCGGAGGGAGGCGTCACCGGGGGTTCCGAAGGCGTCACCGGGGGTTCCGGAGGCGTTACCGGGGGTTCCGGAGGCGTTACCGGGGGAACGGTGCCGCCGGTGCCAGTCACATCCAGCTTGAAACTTACTTCCAATATATCGCTTCTGCACTTATAAGCGTAGTACACTACGTTTGTGCCTTCATCGACTGTCAGAATGTTCCCATTGGCTTTGCCATGCTCCCATCCTGTAACCCGGCTTTTATCAAAGTTCCCGGGCAGAGTGCTCAGGTCAAACGTACGGTCAGGGTTCAGGGTAACGGTGTAAACATTATCACCGCTGTAAATATCCGTAAGAGAGAAATCGAGCTTCGGGTTGTTGTCCAGATTCAGGCTGGTGAGATGGTTATCCCCAAGCCACAATGTAGTCAATTTTGGACTATCGCTGACATCCAGCACGGTCAGCTGGTTGTTGAAACAGTTCAGATCCTTTAAGGAAATCATATTGTTCAAATTCAGCTGGGTCAACTGGTTATGGGAACAATTCAGTTTCTTCAGCAGTTTATTTTGGCCCAGAATCAGCGATGTCAGCTGGTTGTTTTGGCATTCTACCCTTTCCAGATTGGGTTTATGAGTCACATCTACGTCCAGCTCTGTCAACTGATTTGCAGAACAGTTGAGTGCTACCAGAGATTTACTATTTTTGACATCCAGTTGCTCCAGATCGTTGTGCGAGCAATCGAGCGTCACCAAATCTTTCAGATGCGATACATCCAGTTGTTCCAACTGGTTCCAAGAGCAATTCAGAAAGTAGATATTCGGATTCTTGCTCAGGTCTAGCTGGGTCAGTTGATTCTTATTGCATATCAATTTTTCCAACTCTGGATTCTGTCTCAGGTCTAATTTCTGGATAGAATTGTTTTCGCAATTCAACTCTTTCAGGTTGGGGAACGCCTCAATGCCTTTTAAGTTGCTGATGTTCCATCCTTTGACTTCGATACTTTCGACTTTTCTTTGTTCTTCCACCGTGAGGACATCTCTGCCACCTGCTTTGTAGGTTTTGATGTAATTTCTAAAGCTATCGTCGGGGAAATTATTCTTATTGATGGGCAGACTGGTTTCAAAGATGAATATGGGCTTTACTCCATTGCCGCAATTGTATTGGTAGCTCACCTCATCCTTGCCATTTTCCACTGTCAGAATCGTGCCAGAAACAGAGCCGCCGTTCCAGTTGGTTGCCTTTCCCACGTTAAAGCCGGGCAGTGTGGTCAAGTCAAACTTTCCGTCTGTACGGACAGCAATGGGACGCCTGTTGCCATTAGCCGTTATCGTACCGCCGCTGATTCCAGTAACGTCCAAACAAGCCAACCGATTCTTTGCACAATTCAGATTACTCAAACTGTGATTTTGGCTCAGGTCCAGCGTTGTCAGCTGATTATCATTGCATATCAAAGATATCAAGCCGCCATTCTGTTTCACGTTCAGTTCTGTCAATTTATTATTGCTACAATCCAGCTGTGTCAGCTGCGTCTGGTGCCCGACATCCAACTCCATCAATTGATTTCCAGAGCAATTCAGTTCTTCCAGCTTGAGGCATTGGCTGACATCCAACGTCATCAGGTCGTTATTGGAACAATCAAATTTGACCAGTTCCCCCACGCTATCCATTACGATATTCGTTATTTTGTTATTGGAGCAATTCACCTCCTCAAGATTCAGCCCATAGAGAATGCCCAGATTCATGTAGGTCAGTTTATTATTGGAGCAATTCAGTTTTTTCAGTCCGCTTGAAAGAATATCAACCGACTTTTTCAGTTGATTCCCGGAACAATCCAGCTCCTTCAGTTTGAAATTTTTGCCAACATTAAGTGTTGTCAAGCCGATACCGTGGCAATCCAGCTTTTCGAGATCTTCAAAGAAACGAATTCCTTCAAGACTTTTGATTGCATAACTGGTTGGAATCGTCATATTCTTGATATCCACATCGAGCTTGCCATCGCCGTTTTTGTCACAGCATTCTTTGAGAAAGCGCCGAAATTCCTCATCCGGGAAATTAAGCTTAAAATCCGGCGAATTAAAATCAATTTCTGTGTTCGCCGCAAAGGCACTGAAGGGCAAAAAGGTAAACACCATTGCCAGCGTCAACAAGGCGCTGACAAGACGCGTTCGTTTTGAGAATCGCTGTTTCATGGGGTGCTCCTTTCGTTTTTCGTGTTGTTATTGCTGTGCGGTAAAGGGGTTCAGCCGGTCTGCGCGGTAGAGGGCAGGATGGTCATTCTACCGTCCACGGCGGCGTCCAGCATCTCGTGCTCCCGGAAATACTCCATCAGGATATCCTGACAGGAGGTTGCCACGCTGCGGGGTTTCTGGAGCTTGCAAAGGGTGTCGTAGGAGATGTTGAAAAAGCTTTCGATGTTTTTAAAGTGGTAGTTCTGCAAGCCCACGGTGAACAGGGCGTCATCGCCGATCTCATTGCCCACCTCCCTGCCGCAGTAGGTAAAGTAATCAAAATCGCCCTTGCGGCGGTCGTACCGCAGGCGCAGGGTGGAGGGCAGCTGGTAGAACTCCGTATGGCCGGTGTAGGCTTCCTCCCGCAGCATGTAATGGAGCATCTGGCGCAGCTGCTGGCCGGTCACCTTGAACATATACACGCCGTCATCATAGGGGAAGCCCTCGATAAGGTCGCCGTAGGTAACGATGGGGCCCAGCTTTTCGGCCCGGATGCTGCCGGAGCCGATCAGCATCACATCCACCCCAAGGCTGCGAGTAAAGATATCGGCAAACAGGTTGCCAAGCTCGGTCTCCTGCGTGCGCCGGGGGTGGGTAAGCTCCCGGCGGAAGCGCCCTACGATGTGGCTGTACTTTTCGTCCACCTGACTGGTGAAGCGGTGCTGCACCTGCTCCATGGTGGGGTTGCGGGGGCAGGTCTCGGCGCAGATGGGCACGGTGCGCCATGTGTAGGAATCGATGCAGTTGTTGTCCGTGTCCACGATGATGTCAAAGCGCCCGATCTGGTCGGTGCCGGTGCCCGCCTGCGCAATGACCACGCCGTTTTCCTCCACCGCGTGCTCCGGCAGGGTGTGGCTGTGCCCGCCGATGATCAGGTCCACTCCCCACGCCGGGTCCAGCTGGCGCGCCAGATGGCGGTCCTCCTCAAAGCCGATGTGGGTCAGCAGCACGGTAAAATCAATATCGATGCTGTTGTGGGCGTTGCAGATCTTGCCCACCTCGGCGGCTGCTGCGGCGGTGTCCACAAAGGAGCCTACCAGAGATTCGGATTTGGTCTGGTTGATCACGTCCTGCGTGATGATGCCGATGAACAGGATGTTCATGCCGTCCATCCGCAGGATCTTGTAGGGGGTAAACAGCCGGGTGGAGGTGTTTTTGATGTAGAGGTTTGCGTTGATGATGGGAAAGCGCGCGCATTTCTCGATGAACAGCAGATGCGCGATGCCGTAATCCACCTCGTGGTTGCCGATGGTGACCACGTCCGGGGCAAGGGCGTTCATGATCTCGATAGTGGAAAGTCCCTTGTATTCGGAATCAATGACCGAGCCGCGGAACATATCACCTGCAATGGCGTAGATGGTGTTGGGCTGTTCTGCCCGCACCTTTTCGATGTAGCCGGACAGCATGGAAACGCCGCCCACCAGTTTTTCGTCCACCTGCTCTGCCAGAAAGTCTCCGTGCAGATCATTGGAGTGGAGGATGGTGATCTTTTTGGTTTGTTTCATGGTGCATTCCTCCCGGTGTTGGTGTACGCGCTGGTCAGCCCATGGCCTCCTGCCGTGCAAAGTAGACCGTGTTGACAAGGCTCAGGTAGCTCTCCTGACCATCCAGATAGAACTTCAGGGCAAGGGTGTCCTCGTCCTCCAGCGTGACGGCGTAGCGGGAGCCGTCCTCCCCGGTAAAGGTGGCGTACCACTCCTGATTGGAGCGGAAGGGTACCTCCGGGGTGCCCTCCTGATAGAACAGGTCGGCTTCCTCTACGTTCAGCTCCGGGTAGGGGGTGATGTAGCTGGCGGTCAGGGGCAGCTGGCTGCCCTCGGTGTCGGCGTCTGTGGGCAAAAAGCACATCCGGTCGGCATCCTCCGGGGCGGTCTCAAAATAGCCCTCGTCGGTGTCGCGGGCGGTCTCTAGCCAGTTGCCTTCCAACGACCACGGGCTGGTGTCGGTCTCCCAGTCGTCCCCTTCCGGGTAGATGGTAAAATCGCACACGCCCTCGGCTTCCACCACATGGCCGTTCTCGCCGGAAAGGAAGGGGCTGAACACCAGCTCTTCGCTGGTGCTGGGGTACAGTTCCACTTCGGTGTTGGGGGCGATATCGCTGATGTTGCACAGCAGCAGGATGGGCTGGCCGTCCTCACTGTAATAGAGCTGTTTGCCGCGCTGGAGCGGGTTTTCGGCATCGTCTGTCAGGCTCGTCTCGTAGACGAACAGGGTGGCATCCGGGTCCTGCGGGAAGATGCAGTACAAATCGCACCCGCCATCCGGTGCCACGACCCAGTGATCCTGCGGGATGTCGTAGACGAAGCTCCACAGATCCCGCAGATCGGTCTGGCTGTCCAGCACCTTCTGCACATCGGTGGTCACCTCGTAGGAGCCGCCCAGATACAGCACACAGGCGCGGTATTCGTCCTCCCCTGCCAGAAGGCGCATATAGGCCACGTCCTCCGGCTCTTCGTATTCCTGCTCTTGGGTGCTGGGTGCGGTCATGCCGTCACCGTCCAGCTTATTTTTGGATGCAGAACTGGCCGGGCTGCCGCCCTTGGACGACCCGCCGCAGCCTGCAAGGCCGATGGTCAGCGCCAGCAGGGCTGCCAGAAGTTTCAGTCGTTTCATAAGTTCTCCTTTCTCATGCCCTGCCGGGGCGCACCTCAGGGGGCAGCGCCGGGCGTTGGGTGTTGGGAAAAATCGTCTACACCCTCCACCGGCACAGGGCGGCCGGTCTCGGCGGAAAGCTGCGGGTTCCAGTCCAGCGGGCGTCCGGTGCTGCAATAGACCGTTACCATGGTGTCGGTGTCCTCCCTGCTGCCGTTACACAGCAGCAGAATGGGCTGGCCGCCCTGCCTGCCGTAAAGTTCCTTGCCCGTCTCGTTCGGGTACTGAGGATCCTGCTTTTCATAGACAAAAAGCGTATCCTCCCTGCGCACGGCAAAGATGCAGTACAGCTCGCGCCCGCCGCCCGGCGCTGCGACCCAGCGGTCTGCCGGGATGTCCGCAACAAACTGCCACGGCTGTTCCGGTAAGCTGTCCAGCACGGCGTGCACATCGGTGGTGCGCTCCGGAACGCTGCCCAGATAGAGCACCCCGGCAAGCTCTCCGTTTTCCCCTGCCAGCTGCCGCATTGCGGCAAGCTGCTCCGGCTCAGCGGAATCGGCACCGGAAGCCGCTGTGCTGCTGCCCTGCCCGGCGCTGCCGGGGGCGGGGCGGACGGGGTCGCCGTCCACCGCGCCGCACCCTGCCAGACTGAAAGCCAGTGCAAGCAGTGCTGCAAAAGTTTTCATGGCTTTCATGTCAGCCCCTTTGTTTTATGCCCACGGGTCGGCAGACGCCGGGATGCGGATGCCGGTCATCAGGTACTGCTCCCACAAAAACCACTGCCCGTCGCCCTTGCGGCGCAGCTTGATGGGGCGGGGGCTGTCGGCGCCGCCGCAGGGGATGAACAGCTTGCAGTAGCCTTCCTCCACGTTGGAGGTATGATTGCTGCCCACCAGCAGGGTGAAGGGCTGGCGGGGGGTATAGCCGTTTTCCGGCGACGCACCCACAAAGTAGGAGAACGGGATATAGCTTTTGCCGTCCCGGAAGCGGTCGTTCAGGAAGGAGACCTCCTGCCCGTTCATGGGGCGGGGACCCCGCAGCCAGTTGAGCATCTCCAGCCCGATGTTTTTATCGGCACCGTAGGCGCACAGCGCGCAGACGGTGAGGGCTGCGGTCTTAAAGGGGGTGTCCAGACTGGCCTCCGGCAGTGCCTGCATCTGGGCAAGGCTTTCCGGCAGAGCCTGAAAGGTAAAGGTGACGGTCTGGTTGCCGGAAACATTTGCGGCGGCCTGCTTCATCTTATCAAAAAGTCCCATGAAAATACTCCTTTCTGTTTCAGCTGTAAAGGGTTCAGCTCCGGTTCGGGTCATGGCGGGGCACGGTCCGCCTGCGGACGATTTTCTGGTTCAGATCCAGACTGAGGTTTACAAAATAACCGTTTTCAAAATACCATGCAAGGTCTTTGGTGTCCATGCCAACGCTGTTGCACAGCCACCGCAGGGGCACCTCCGGCCCGGAGTAGCTCTCCACCCTGCGGGCGATGGTTCTTGCATGGTAGCGGCGTTTTTCGTTGCGTGCGAACAGAACAAGGGGCACTGCGCCCACCACGATCCAGAACACATACCCGACAACGTGGGAGGTGTCCTTAGCCTGCAGGTCCAGACAGAGGGTATACAGCCCGCCAACAGAGCAGAACACGCAGAAGGCAAGCCCCGCGTTCCGCAGCCATTTGAGGACACGGGGAATCTCGCCGCGGGCTTTTTCCGAAAGATAAGGGTTCATAAACATACTCCTTTCAGAACGAGCCGCCTCCACCGCCGTGGGTGGTGCCGCTGGAAGAGGTGTGGGTGGAGCTGCCGCCGGAATCGCTGGAGCTGGACTCCTTCGGCCGCTCGGTGCGGTGCACATCCCGGTACAGGAACAGCTCCCGGCTGTTGGTCAGATTCATGCTGCCCTCCCGCACATAGCTGGCGGCATTCTCCTGGAACGCCACGCTGCGCAGCTGGCTTTTCATCACATGGACGACGACCCATGCCAGCGCAAGGCCGATGCCCAGCGCAAGGAACAGGTACATGAGAGACAGCGGCTCCCGGGGCAGGTTATTCACGTCATAGGGGTGGCCCGCCCGGGCAGCGTCGATGTAGGTATCCGACCATTGGACAAAGGTGCGGAAGGCACCGGCGTAGTCTCCATCGGCCATGAAGGGGGTCATCTGCTCGCCAAGGTACTGGATGCCGGCATCCGTAAAGGCGGTGATGCCGTAGCCGCAGGTGGAGATGTGCCATTTGCGGTCGCCCACGCTCACCAGCAGCAGCACGCCGTCCATATCGGAGCCGTAGCCGAACTGGCAGAAGTCATAGAGGTCGTCGGCATAGGCCTCCATGCTGTCGTAGTCCACGCTTTCCAGCGACTCGACGGTGGCAATGGTCACATCGAAGCTCTGGCGCAGGCTCAGCTCTTCCAGTGCGTCCTCCAGCTCGTTGTCCTCGTCCTCGGTCAGGACCCCTGCGCTGTCGTTCATGCGGTAGTACAGGTCGGCAAAGCCGCCCTCCACCGCAAAGGCCGGAACAGCCAGCGCCGCCGCAAGAATCAGTGCTGCCAGCGCCGCAAAGAGGGAGTGCAGTCGGTTGGAAGTCTTTTTCATCGTTCGTCCCTCCTTTACAGGATCCGTGCCAGCCACAGCAGCCACATCACGCCGTAGGACGCGGCGGAAAGGGCAGCCGTAAGGCCCAGCATCCACTTGCGGGCAGCGCCCTTGTCCACGGGCAGGTCACCCACGAATTTGCCGGTCTGACCGTTCATGGCAAACAGGTAGTTTTCACCCCGCCAGCTGGTGCTCAGCAGCCAGACCGGGAACAGCGCATACTTTGCCTTGCCGCCGTGCAGCTGGATGCTGCTGTTATCCACCTTGACCGAATCGTAGCCGGTAACGGTCTGCTGGAACGTCTCCTCAGTGGAGCGGCGGATGCGCTTGTTGGCCCGCTCGATGCTGTCCTCGGCGCTCACATCGTATTTGTCTGCCACATAGCCGGCCAGATAGGCGGTCTGGAAGGGGATGGCGTCCTGCATGGCGAAGGGCTCGATGGACTCCATCAGGTCGTCCTCGATCTTGGACGAGCCGTCCACTGGCACGGCGTCAAAACCCAGCGTGCCGTCCCGCCGGACGGAGTAGTAGTTGGTCTCGGTATAGTCGTATTTGCTGTCCGACCAGCAGCGGGTTCGGGTGGCGGTGAACCGCAGCTGAGCATCGGCGTCGCTGTCAAAAAGCCAGAAGGGCACATACACGCCCTTGATCTCGTCGATGTGGTTCTGGCTGCGGAACACCCGGGGCAGCAGGGTCTTGCCCTTGAGGTGCTCCTGCAATTTGGCCTTGGCGGCCTTTTTGTCCAGCTTGAAGGGGATGATGAGGTCGGGCCGCAGCGTCCCGGCAAACTGTCCGGTGAGGACGATGGGGTTGCCGCAGAAGGGGCAGGCCGAGGCGGCCATGGTGTCGTCGCCCACGATCTCGCCGCCGCAGCTCTTGCAGCTGTAAGTATGCAGACCGGCGGTCTCCCCTTCTGCCCAGCTGCCGCCGGGGGTGGTCCACTCCATCTCGCTGGGCTTTTCGTCCTTCAGCTCCTCGTCATAGCCCTTGAGGGTATCCACGTCGAACTCGGTGTCGCAGTAGGGGCATTTCATCTTCTGGGTGGCGCTGTCAAATTGGATGGCGCCATCGCAGCAGGGGCACTTATATTCCAGCATTCCTGCCATAGCGTTTCCTCCTGTTGTTCCAAAGGGGGCCGAGGGCTTTTCCCCGGCCCCGCTGTTTTTGCGTTGGTCTTCCCGCCGAAGCGGTCGGCTCAGAAATCCGTAGTGATGCGGAACACCACCGGCTCGTCCGGCTCGGTGGCTTTGCCGTGGTGGCCCACTGCCAAGAAAGCGTTTTCTTCCAGCGGCAGGAAAACATCAAAGGTGCAGAAGTCGCCGCACAGCTGGCACAGGGTCTCGCGCTCACCCACGGGAAGGGACTTTTCCAAAAAAGTGCCGTCCGGCGCGTACAGCTCCCACATATAGCCCGTGTCCAGCAGATAGCCGTTGGGGCGCTTCATCATCACGGCGTCAAAGCTGCCCACCGGCTGCGAGCTGCGGGCCAGCTCATTGCCGTCCAGATCAAAGGCGGCAAAGTAGTAGTCTCCGCTGGAGTCCGGCTCGCCCACCGTCAGCAGCTCGTCTCCGCTGAGGTTCAGGGAGGGCATGCTGCAGAAGGGGCCGATCTCGTTGTCGCCCTCCAGCGTCAGCTCGGTGTACTCGCCGTCCTGCACCAGCACCGGTGCGGAGTCGGTCCAGTAGATTACGGTCAGATCCCGATCCTTGGAGGAATAGCAGCTGCCCATGTAGTCCAGTGCGTCGCCGGGCTCCTCCGGGTCGCTGCTGTTCAGATCGTAGCAGTAGACATCAAAGGGATCCATGGCGTACAGGATGCCATTGCGGTCGATGCTGAGGGCGTTGCTTCCGTCAATGTTGTACTCTGCCACCGGGGTTATCCGGTCGTCCTTGATGGCATACTCGAAGATTTTAGCAGACTGCTCTTCATCGTCCTTGTTGTAGAAGCTGAAGAAGTAATTGCCCCGGTAGCTGTCCGCATGGATGCAGTGATGCGCTCCGTCCAGTTCCCGGCGGACGTCAAAGGGGATGTACTGCGCCTTGAAGGTGTATTCGCCGATGGTCAGCTCCCCGGTCTGGAACTGGGTCACAGGGGCCCCTGCAGGGGCGGCTTTGTCCACTGCTGATTCCGGCGGTGCCGAAGCGGACGGGGCACTGCTGCTGGAAGCCGGTGCACTGGAAACGCTGGATGCGCTGGCGGCACCGGAGCCGCCGCAGGCGGTCAGCCCGAGGGCGGCGGTGGCAAGGCCCATGGCCTTGAGGAAATCTCTGCGCTGGATCTTTCTCATATCCGTTCCTCCTTTTGGGGTCACTGCACCTTTGCAAAGGCTTCGTCAGCGCGGCGGCTGTACACTGCCATGCCGCCGGTCTGGGCGTCGTTTGCCAGATTGATGTTCTCCACAAAGCGGGCCTTTTCCTGCTCAGAGAGCTGCCCGCCCTTCATGGCGGCAGATGCCACGGCACCCATGGCACCGATCATGCCCATCTGGCCCTTCAGCTCCCGTTCCTCGGCCTTGGACGTCCGGCGGCCGAACAGGCTCGTCTCGTTGTCGTGGACTCCGAAGATGTGATCCAGATGCTGCCGTGCGATGTGGGCATAGCCGATCTCCCGCCGGTCCCGCTTGCTGAAGCAGATGACCAGCTCCTGCTTGATGTAGGGGTGGGGATGCATACCCCGCTGGGTCTGGGCCTCGGTGATGCTGCGGGGCTGCACCAGCTTCAGCTTCAGGCCGCCGCCGTTGAGGGTGGGTTTCTGGCCCGGCTCCTTGGCGGGGGTCTCGTCCAGATACTCCTCGTAGCTGGCGATCTGGTCGTAGCGGATCAGCTCCGGCATCTTGCCCCGGCCGCCGGTGCGGTCGTCGATGTACAACATTCCAAGCTCATCGCAGAACACCAGCCCCATTTGCGATGGGGTGGAGGGGTATGCGTTGACCCGGAACTCGGTCTTGTCGAACACCTCGTCGAACACCCGCTTCATCCGGGCCATATACTCCATGTGCTCCTTGGTCTCGTCCAGCGTCAGCTCGCTGAGCCGGATATATTTGGAGCACTTGTTGCCGCAGTCATCGCAGAGGAACTGTCCGTCCCTCCGGTTCTGCCCCAGCCATCCCAGGATGTCGTTGGTCCGCTCCAGGGCAATGGATAAATCACCGTCGGATTTCTTGATTTTTTCTGTTCCCACCGTGGCAGGCCGGTAATCCGCCACCGCCGCTG
>ERZ506769.1406-NODE-1406-length-12437-cov-7.151187_pt1 | contig 12437 bp, 9 predicted proteins | sample MGYA00513039_ERZ506769 | MGnify/ENA metagenome assembly ERZ506769 | reverse complement strand
TACAAGTTCTTTCGATATTGTTCAATTTTCAAGGTCCTGTGCGCCGCAGCCTTAGCGGCTGACAGCTTACTTATTTTATCACTTTCGTGATAAGTTGTCAAGCACTTTTTTGAGAAGCTTTTGAACTTTTCTGAACTTGGAGCGCTTCAGGTTTCTCGGTATCAGCCGGAACTTTTCAGCGTCTATTGGTTCTTTTCAAGGGCTTCCTGCTGAGGCTTCAGAAGTCATTCTTTTGTCTCAGCGCTTGGCGCTCAAGTATAATACCACACCCCGGGACAGTTGTCAACACTTTTTGACAAGTTTTTTCCAATTTCTTTGCGGTGGGGGTTTGGGGGCAAAACTCCAACCGAAACGAACCCTCTCAGGCATCGCTGCGCGATGCCAGATTCCCCCTTTTGTCACCTGCGGTGACATTTTCCCCCGGCCGGGGGAAATCTGTCCTCTCGGGGGGAGCTTTATTGGCGCTGATCGGAAGATGCACAAAAGCTCCCCCTTTCGGGGGAGCTGGCGCGCAGCGCCTGAGAGGGTTCAGCCTTATATTATTACATTATATAGGCAGAGCAAATCCCAACCGGGTATAGACGGCGGCTGATATTACCCGCCGGAAAGCAAGTCGCTCTGTCAAGACTTTCCGTGCAAAATTTTGTCCCGAAAAATATCCACGATTTTTGGCGATTGCTACAAAACGCAAAATATAGTGGTATTTTGCTTGACTTGCCACTAGATAATGATAAAATAGAGCTACATTCAGTTTGTTGGATATCGTTGTGCGCAGACGGGTATCTCTTATGGTAAGAGGTACCCGTTCACAATGCGCCTATATAGAAGGAGGAGAACCGATGAAGATCATCAAACGAAACGGTGCAGAAGTTCCTTTTGATATTACCAAGATCATCACCGCCGTTACCAAAGCCAGCGATTCCGTGGGCGGTCAGGCTCGCCTGAGCCGGGAGCAGATCACCCAGATCGCCGCAGCCGTTACCGACCAGTGCCAGCAGCTTAACCGCGCAGTCAGCGTGGAAGAGGTGCAGGATCTGGTAGAGAACCAGCTGATGGACATTCAGGCGCACGATGTGGCACGGCACTATATCACCTACCGCTACGTCCAGAGCCTGAAGCGTCAGACCAACACCACCGACGAGCGTATTCTGAGCCTGATCGAGTGCCAGAACGAAGAGGTCAAGCAGGAGAACGCCAACAAGAATCCCACCGTCAACAGCGTGCAGCGCGACTATATGGCCGGCGAGATCTCCAAGGATCTGACCGCCCGTCTGCTGCTGGACCCGGAGATCGTAAAGGCACATCAGGAGGGTCTGATCCACTTCCACGATTCCGACTACTTCGCCCAGCACATGCACAACTGCGATCTGGTGAATCTGGAAGATATGCTGCAGAACGGCACCGTTATCTCCGGCACCTATATCGAGAAGCCGCACAGCTTCTCCACTGCCTGCAACATTGCCACCCAGATCATTGCACAGGTGGCCTCCAACCAGTACGGCGGCCAGAGCATCAGCCTGACCCATCTGGCTCCCTTTGTGGACGTCTCCCGCAAGAAGATCGCCGCCGAGGTAGAGCTGGAGATGGAAGGTCTGGACGTCTCTGCCGAGCGCAAAAAGGAGATCGTGGAGCGCCGTCTGCGCAACGAGATCAACCGCGGCGTGCAGACCATCCAGTATCAGGTGGTCACCCTGATGACCACCAACGGTCAGGCACCCTTTATTACCGTGTTCATGTATCTGGGCGAGGCACGCAACCCGCAGGAAAAGGCCGACCTTGCCATCATCATCGAGGAGACCATCCGCCAGCGCTATCAGGGCGTGAAGAATGAGGCCGGTGTGTGGATCACCCCCGCCTTCCCCAAGCTGATCTATGTGCTGGAAGAGGACAACATCCGCCCCGGCACTCCCTACTACTACCTGACCGAGCTGGCCGCCAAGTGCACCGCCAAGCGCATGGTGCCGGACTATATCTCGGAAAAGAAGATGCTGGAACTCAAGGTGGACAAGAACGGCGAGGGCCACTGCTACACCTGCATGGGCTGCCGCAGCTTCCTGACTCCCTATGTGGACCCCGAGACCGGCAAGCCCAAGTACTATGGCCGTTTCAATCAGGGCGTGGTCACCATCAATCTGGTGGACGTTGCCCTGAGCTCCGGCGGCAACTTTGAAAAGTTCTGGAAGATCTTTGACGAGCGTCTGGATCTGTGCCACCGGGCTTTGCAGGCACGCCATAAGCGGCTGCTGGGCACCCCCAGCGATGCTGCCCCCATTCTGTGGCAGTACGGCGCACTGGCACGCCTGAAAAAGGGCGAAAAGATCGACAAGCTGCTCTTCGGCGGCTACTCCACCATCAGTCTGGGCTATGCCGGCCTGTACGAGTGTGTGAAGTATATGACCGGCAAGAGCCACACCGATGCCGGTGCCAAGCCCTTCGCCTTGAGCGTGATGCAGCACATGAACGACAAGTGCAACGCGTGGAAGAAGGCCGAGAACATGGACTACTCCCTCTACGGCACCCCGCTGGAATCCACCACCTACAAGTTCGCCAAGTGCCTGCAAAAGCGCTTTGGCATCGTGAAGGGCATCACGGACAAGAACTATATCACCAACAGCTACCACGTCCATGTCTCCGAGCCCATCGACGCCTTTACCAAGCTGAAATTCGAGGCTGACTTCCAGCGCCTGTCCCCGGGCGGTGCCATCAGCTATGTGGAAGTGCCCAATATGCAGGACAATCTGGAAGCCGTCATGAGCGTGCTGCAGTTCATCTACGACAACATCATGTATGCCGAACTGAACACCAAGTCCGACTACTGTCAGGTGTGCGGCTATGATGGCGAGATCAAGATCGTAGAGGACGACGGCAAGCTGGTGTGGGAGTGCCCCAAGTGCGGCAACCGCGACCAGAACAAGCTGAACGTCGCCCGCCGCACCTGCGGTTATATCGGCACCCAGTTCTGGAACCAGGGCCGCACGCAGGAGATCAAGGATCGCGTGCTGCATCTGTAAAAACAGCAAAATTTTATTTTTGATTTGATATTTGGAGCGGCCGAAAGGCCGCTCCAAATATCTTTTCAGCAAACGACAGGAACATGAGCATGAACTACGCAAACATCAAATATTACGATATCGCCAACGGCCCCGGGGTGCGCACTAGCGTTTTTGTGTCCGGCTGCCGCCACCACTGCCCGGGCTGCTTCAACGCCGTGGCATGGGATTTTGACTACGGTCAGCCCTTTGATAAGACCGTGCGCAACGAGGTATTCGCCTCCTGTCAGCCGGACTATATCGCCGGGCTTTCCCTGCTGGGCGGCGAACCCTTTGAACCAGAGAACCAGCGGGAGCTGCTGCCCTTTGTGCGCAACTTCAAGGCGCTGTACCCCGCCAAGACGGTGTGGTGCTACTCCGGCTACACTTGGGAACAACTTACCGGCAAAGAGCCCAGCCCTGCGCGGTGCGAGGTGACCGACGAGCTGCTGGCACTGCTGGATGTGCTGGTGGACGGCAGATTCGTGCAGGCCGAGCACGACATCTCTCTGCGCTTCCGCGGCAGCCGCAACCAGCGCCTGCTGGATGTGCCCAAGTCCCTTGCCGCCGGGCAGCCTGTGTGGTGGGAGGACGAAAAGGTATTCGCCACCCATACCATGGAACGGTAAACCGTATTGAATCACCTCCCATGAAAATGCGTTTGTCGCGCCCCGCAGGCCGCGACAAACGCTCTATTAAAAATAACTCTTCCGCTGAATATGGCCAAAGCAACGCGGAGGCCATTCGAAATCGTCCCACATCAAAAGAAGCCGCTGCACAGACCGTACAGCGGCTTCTTTCCTTTCTCACTCTCGGCTGCCCACGGCGTCCTCGATAACGCGCAGGAAGGCGTTGCCGTAGCGGGCGGCTTTCTTTTCGCCCACGCCGCTGATATTCAGCAGCTCGTCGATGCTCATAGGCTTTTTCTCTGCCATCTCCCGCAGGGTGGCGTCGTTGAACACCATAAAGGCGGGCAGGTTCTGCTTGCCTGCCAAGCGCTTGCGCACCGCATACAGGGCGTTGAGCAGCTTTTCGTCCGCTTCGCTCAGGCTGCCCGCTGCGGCGGGCTTTGCGCGGCGGGGCTTTTCCAGCCGGTCGGCGCTCTGGGCGGCACGGCGGCGGGCGTACTCCACCTGCAGCTGCGCTTCCTGCTCGGCGGCAAGGCAGCAGGAGCAGTTGCCGCACTTTTTGGGCGCGGCCTCCCCGAAGTATTGCAGCAGAAAGCCGCGCAGACAGTGCTGGGTGGTGGAGTAGAAAGTCATGTACTTGAGCCGCTCCTCTGCCTTGCGGGCGGCTTCGGCCTTTACATCCGCGGGCAGACCATTGTCGGCCTCCCGCTCCTTGTCGATGAAAAAGCGGATGGTGCGCACATCCGTGCCGGAATACAGCAGGGTGCACCGGGCGGGCTGACCGTCGCGCCCGGCGCGTCCGGCTTCCTGATAATAGCTTTCCAAGTCCTTGGGCATATTATAATGGATGACGAACCGCACGTTGGGCTTGTCGATGCCCATGCCAAAGGCATTGGTGGCCACCATCACCTGCACACGGTCATAGAGGAAATCGTCCTGATTCTGCCGCCGGGTGTCCGCATCCAGCTTTGCGTGGTAAGCCGCCGCCCGGATGCTGCGGCTCTGCAGCAGCTGCACCGTCTCGTCCACCTGCCGGGTGGTGCTGCAATACACGATGCCCGCATGATTGCCCTCCTTGAGCACCAGTTCCAGCAGTTCCTTGGGCTTCTGGCTGGGCAGCGCCCGCCGGGTCTCGAAGTACAGGTTGGGGCGGTCGAAGCTGGTAGTCACCTCGTAGGGCGCTTGCAGCGCCAGATGGGTGCGGATATCCTCCCGCACATGGGCGGTGGCGGTGGCGGTGAACGCGCCCATGACCGGGCGGCTGGGCAGGCTGTCCACAAACGCCTTGATGCGCAGATAGCTGGGGCGGAAATCCTGTCCCCACTGGCTGATGCAGTGCGCCTCGTCCACCGTGACCATGCTGATCTGCCGCTCCTGCGCGAACCGCTGGAAGCCCGGCATCTCCAGCCGCTCCGGGGCCACATAGATGATCTTGTACCAGCCCTCCCGGGCGCGGTGCAGCATCAGCGCCTTCTGGTTGTCGGTCAGGCTGTTGTTCAGAAAAGCCGCCGCCACGCCCGCCTGCACCAGCGCCCCCACCTGATCCTTCATCAGGCTGACCAGCGGGGACACCACGATGGTAATGCCCGGCAAAAGCAGCGCCGGTACCTGATAGCAGATGGATTTGCCCGCGCCGGTGGGCATGACCGCCAGCACATCCTGCCCGGCCAGCAGGCGGCTGACGATTTCCTCCTGCCCGGGGCGGAAGCTGTCGTAGCCGAAAACTTTTTTCAGGATACTGTGCGGGTTTTCCATGGTTTCCTCCGTTATATATATAGGTGCACTGACGCGCAGAACGCTCAAAACCTTATCAGTATACCACAAAACCGGCACTTTGGGCAGAAAAAAGCGTCACTTTGCGCAAAAGTGTGCAATAAGCGCTCTTTCTGCCCGGGAAGGATAGCTTTTCAGGCGCGAAAATGCTATAATGAGAACACATATCTCCATGCCACCCCGCATACTGCCCGGCATGGATCATGCAACGTAAAAAGGAGCATTTATAATATGCAGCAGAAACTTATCACCTTTGCCGTGCCCTGCTACAATTCCGCAGCCTATATGCGTCACTGCATCGAAACGCTGCTGAGCGCAGGCGAGCAGGCCGAGATCATTCTGGTGGACGATGGTTCCGTCAAGGATGACACCCCCGCCATCTGCGACGAGTACGCCGCAAAGTACCCCACCATCGTCAAGGCCATCCATCAGGAGAACGGCGGCCACGGCGAGGGCGTGAATCAGGGCATCCGCAACGCCACCGGCCTGTACTACAAGGTAGTGGACAGTGACGACTGGCTGGACACCGACGCCCTGAAAAAGGTGCTGGAGCGCCTGACCACACTGGTTGCCCGCGGCACCGCGCCGGATCTGATGATCTGCAACTATGTGTACGAGCATGTGGAGGACGGCACCAGCCATACCGTGCGCTACACCAACGTGTTCCCGCAGAACCGCCTGTTCGACTGGGTACACGTCCGGCACTTCCGCCCGGATCAGAACCTGCTGATGCACTCGGTCATGTACCGCACCGAGGTGCTGCGTGAGTGCGGCATGGTGCTGCCCAAGCACACCTTCTATGTGGACAACATCTTTGTGTACCAGCCCCTGCCCTATGTCAAGAGCATGTACTATATGGATCTGGATCTGTACCGCTACTTCATCGGCCGAGCAGACCAGAGCGTGAACGAGAGCGTGATGGTCGGCCGTGTGGACCAGCAGCTGCGGGTCACCAGGCACATGATCGACTGTCAGGATCTGGACGCGCTGAAGGACCAGAAGCGTCTGCGCGCCTACATGGTGCACTACCTGTCCGTCATGATGGCGGTCAGCGACATCTTCCTGCTGCTGGACGGCAGCGCCGAGGCACACGCCAAAAAGGCAGAGCTGTGGCAGTACCTCAAGGATCACGTTACCCCCGGCGTTTACCGCGCCGTGCGCGTGAACCTTGGCGGCCTGACCGACCTGCACTTCCCCGGCGGTGACAAGGTGGTCGTAGCCACCTACCGCCAGCTGCGCAAGATCTTCAAGTTCAACTAAGAGCATATTTTATATTTCGGGATAGCGGAACGCCTGCGGGCGCTCCGCTATCCCTTTTTCACGGCTGGGGTCGTAAAGGGAAACGGCAGCCGAACTGCTTGTATTCCGTCCTTTCTCGTCCTGTTTCTGTCTTTTCGTCTCAAAAGATGTATGAAACGCGCAGGATGATTGCTTTTCCTCCGTTGTTCCGGTATACTGGATACGTTTTCCCATTTTGACCCCCGCACTGGATTTCACACAGGAGTTCGATACTTTTTTGACAAGGAGGAACCGAGTGCTGCGGCCTTTGGCTGCGCACCCAATACAAACCACATTATGGAACAAATGTTGATCTGTCTGTCCCTTGCCCTGATCGCCGGCCTGCTCATGTCACGCGCTGCCAAGGCCGTGCGTCTGCCCGCCGTCACCGCTTACCTGCTTACCGGTCTGCTGCTGGGCCCCTTCTTTCTGGGTCGGCTGGGGCTGAGCCGTTTCGGCTTTGGCTTTGGCAGCCTTGCTGCCGTGGAGGGCTACGGCATCCTCACACAGGTGGCGCTGGGCTTTATCGCCTTCGTCATCGGCAACGAGTTCCGTCTCAGCGCCTTGAAGCACATGGGACGCCGCGCCGTGACCGTGGGCATTGCGCAGGCGGTGATCACCACCGCGCTGGTGGATATCGCCCTTGTTGCCCTGCACTTTGCCCGCCCGGACGTCATCTCGCTGGCTTCTGCCATCACGCTGGGCTCCATCGCCGCCGCCACCGCCCCCGCTGCTACCCTGATGGTGGTCAAGCAGTACAAGGCCGACGGCCCTTTGACCAAGCTCCTGCTGATGGTGGTCGCCATTGACGATGCCGTGGGTCTGGTGCTGTTCTCGGCCTCCTACGGTGTGGCAAATGCGCTGGAGCAGGGACGCATCGACCCCATGAGCGTGGTGCTGGAGCCGCTGCTGGAGATCGCGCTCTCGCTGGCGCTGGGCGCTGCCGCCGGTTACCTGCTGAACCTGCTGGAGGTCTACTTTCACTCCCGCTCCAAGCGCATGAGCCTGTCGGTGGCCTTTGTGCTGCTGACCGTGGGTCTGTCCATGACCAAGTTCGAGATCAACGGCACCCGCTGCGGCTTCTCTCTGCTGCTGGTGTGCATGATGACCGGCACCGTGTTCTGCAACGTCTGCCCCACCTCGGACGAGCTGATGGACCGTCTGGACCGCTGGGTGTCCCCCATCAACATCTTGTTCTTCGTGCTGTCCGGCGCAGAGCTGGATCTGACCATCCTCACCAACCCCATGGTGCTGCTCATCGGCGTGGTGTACATTGTGGCGCGCTCTGCCGGTAAGATCAGCGGCTCTTACCTGAGCTGCCGCGCCACCAGCTGCAGCCCCGCCATCCAGAAGTATCTGGGCATCACCCTGCTGCCGCAGGCAGGTGTGGCGCTGGGCATGGCGGCCACCGCCGCCGAGCTGTCGGACGGCCACATGGTGCGCAACGTGGTGCTGTTCTCGGTGCTGGTGTACGAGCTGGTAGGCCCCACTCTGACCAAGATCTCGCTGGTCGCCGCCGGAGAGATCCGTCCCGAGGGACGCACCAGCGCCCGCGTGGAGAACCAGCCCGAAGTCCCTGTGGAGCTGAGCTGAGACGGCGAGAAAGAATTATTTGTAATTTAGGGGTTCTGAAAAGCCTGCAGGCTTTTCAGAACCCCTTTTTTCACGGAGAGAATCTCCCCCACCTTTATATACAAAAGGTCGTTTTTTGTCGAATTGACACGCAATCATTGACGAACAGTGTTATTTTTTGTATACTGAGCTTATCAGCGCTGGCACAATTTTCCTATTGTGTCAGTGGTTGCTAAAAAGGAATAAGGAATAGTGAAGGAGAATGACACATTATGAAAAGCACTGGCATCGTTCGCGGCATTGACTCGCTGGGACGGATCGTTCTGCCGAAGGAGCTGCGCACTAGTATGCACCTCGACACCGACACCAAATTGGAGATCTTTGTGGATGGGGACGCCATCGTCCTGAAAAAGCACCGCCCCGCCGGCAGCTGCGATTTCTGCGGCGAGGTGGACGAGCAGGCCATCCAGTTCGGCGGCTACTGCATCTGCACCGCCTGCCGCCGCAAGCTCAGCGCACTGTAACGCAGAAAGGGGGGCTCTTTCCATGAGCCGGTTCATCGACTTTACCCTTCCCTCCACCGTGCCGGGGCGCACCCTGCACGGCTTTCGCTGCGTCCCGGAGGGTCAGGTGCGGGCGGTGCTGCAGCTGTCCCACGGCATGGTGGAGTATATCGACCGCTACCGCCCCTTGGCGGAATATCTGGCCGACCGGGGCATTCTGGTCACCGGCCACGACCATCTGGGGCACGGTGCATCCATCCGCACCAAGGAGGACTACGGCTACTTTGCCGAGCCGGACGGCAACCGCGCCGTGCTGGCCGACCTGCACGCCGTGACCGTGCTTACCAAGGAGCTGTACCCAAACCTGCCCTACTTTTTGCTGGGACACAGCATGGGCTCCTTCTACGCCCGGCAGTATTTGTGCGAGTATGGCCGGGAGCTGAACGGTGCCATCATCATGGGCACAGGTTTCCAGCCCAAGGCGCTGGTCAAGGTTGCCAAGACCCTTTGCCGGGTGCTGGCCGCCTTCCACGGCTGGCACTACCGCAGCAACCTTGTGGCCAACCTTTCCTTTATGGGCTACAACAAGGGGCTGGAGGGCCGCACCACCCACGACTGGCTCAACCGCGATCAGGCCGAGGTGGACAAGTATCTGGCCGAGGAGCGCTGCACCTTCACCTTTACGCTGAACGCCTATTATAGTATGTTCAGCGGCATCCTGCGCCTGCACGACCCGGCTTTTCTGGCACGGATGCCCAAGGATCTACCGCTGCTCTTCCTCTCCGGCGATGCCGACCCGGTGGGCGAGCAGGGCAAGGGCGTGCGCCGCGCCATCCAGAGCCTGAAGGACGCCGGTGTGCAGAATATTGAAAGCATCTTCTACCCCGGTGCCCGCCACGAGCTGCTGGTGGAGACCAACAAGCTGGAGGTTTTCGGGGACATCGCCGCATGGCTGGACAAACAGCTGGCAAAACAGTAAAACGAACAAAGGGCTGCTGCACAAAACGTGCAGCAGCCCTTTTATTTTTATTCCACGTTCCGTTTATACCGCAGCGGGGTCTGCACCTCGGCGCGGATCTTGCCAAGATAGGTGCGGGTCTGCTCTGCGCCCTGCAAAATAGACTCTACCTGCGCTTTCTGCTCTGCGGTCAGGCCGTCATCCTCTGCCAGCAGTTCCGCGTTGCCCTCGATGATGGTCAGCGGCGTTTTCAGCTTGTGGGACAGCTGAATGATCTGCTCCCGCTGCCGCTGCTCCATGGCCCACTGCTTCTGCAGGCTGCCGGTCAGGGCGTCGCCCATGGTCTGCAATGCCTGTAAAGTGCTCTCGTACTCCCGCACCTTCGCGCCGGAAAACACCGCGCTGTCCAGATCCTTCCGCGCCACCGCCTGCGCCGCCGCGGTCAGCTTTTCGGTCTCCCGGGTCAGGAAGCGCCCGGTCCTGTGGGTGCTCCACACCACCGCCCCCACCAGCAGCAGAATGCCCAGAATGCAGTGCACGGTCTGCATATCCGGCAGCACGCCCCGCAGCGCAGGGTCGGCGTAGGGCACGGCATAGTCAAATTGCAGCAGGCAGACTGTTCCGTCCTGCAATTTCGACGTCATATAATACTGCATGTAGCCAAAATGCCAGCGGGTTTTCCCCTGCCGGTTCTCCATTGCCCGCTGCAAGTGCCCGGCATCCATGTTGGTGGCCAGCACCTCGCTGCTGTCCGGCGCGGCAAACAGGGCGTACCGGCACAAGGAGTCCAGCTGCGTCTCGTCAAAGGTGGCGGCGGTCATGCCCGGTAAAACGTCCTGTGCGGCCTTCTGACAGGCCTGTGCAGCCTGATTGGCGGGCAGAAACAGCCCGCCGTTCTGGACCCACAGCATCAGCACCAGCAGCCACCCCACCGCGACCAGCAGGCAGGCCAGCGCCGTGCGCACCAGATATTGCAGCAGCACGCTGCGCAGAGAGGTCAGTCTTCGCTTTTCCATCGGTATCCCACGCCCCATACGGTATTGAGCAGCTTTTCCGGCTCCGGCACGCCCGCCGCCCGCAGCTTTGCCCGGATATTTTTGATGTGCTGTGTCACGGCGGTGTCGTCCGCTGTGCCATCAATGCCAAAAACCGCTTCGTAAATTTGCTCCTTGGTAAAGGTCTGTCCGGCGTGCAGCGCCAGATACTCGCAGATGGCATACTCCGAGCGGGTCAAGGGCAGCGCCTTCCCCTCCACCACCGCGCTCCGGGCGGTCAGGTCAAAGGCTACGCCGCTGCGCACCATCCGGTGCGCCGGGGTGCGGCTCTGCCGCCGCAGATGTGCCGCCACCCGCGCCCGCAGCTCTGCCACCCGGAAGGGCTTGGACAAAAAGTCGTCTGCCCCGATGCCCAGCCCCTCCAGCACAGCGGCCTCATCAGTGCGGGCGCTCAGAAACAGGATGGGGGCTTCAGTCAGGCTGCGGATGCGCCGACAGACCGCAAAGCCATCCTCCCCGGGCATCATCACGTCCAGCAGGATGCAGTCTGCCCAGCGGCAGAGCGCCTCGGTCAGATCTCTGCCCGCCTGCCGCGTTTCTACCCGGTGGCCGTCCCGCTCCAAAGTGGTGCGGATCAGCTTGCAGAGCTCCAGATTGTCATCCACTGCCAGAATGTTTGCCACAAAATCACCTCAACACGTTATAAACAAGGCAGGATGCCCCATACAGCAGGTACACATGGGCGGGGTAGAACCAGTAGAACAGCTGCTTGTGTCCGCTGCCGCGCTGCCCGTTGTACAGCAGCATCAGCAACACCGCCGCCACCTCGAACCACTCGTAGTAGTCGGTGAACATCTGCGTCCAGACAAAACCCTCCTGTCGGCAAGCCATCCCAAAGGTCAGCGCAAAGTCACACAGGAAAATCACCAGTGCCCATACTGTCAGCTGCACGCGGCGATGCCCCCGCAGGGCATACAGCAGCACACCGCCCAGCAGAAAACTCCAGCTGCCATCCGTGATGCCCGTCCACATGGGCAACGGGCTGGTGATGACAAAGGCCACGACTGTCGAAGCAATGGGCATCTCCTGCACCTGCGGGAAGAGCAGCAGAAACACGATCACCACATACGGCCAGCACAGAACGGCGGCAATAGCGCCAATGCCCTTTGCGAATTTTTTCTCCCGCAGCCAGTCGATGCCCTGCCAGACAATGCACAGCAGCGCAAGATCCTGAAAAATAGCATTCAGCGGGTAAAAGTCATCCCCGCGCCGGAAGGCCTTGGCGTAGATCATAAAGAATTCCAGCGCCGCCATAGCTGTGCCGATAGCCCAGATGCGGATAAAATACCGCTTGCGGTCATGGGTGTGGGCAAAGCCCTCCACCGTGCAGAACAGAAACAGCGGCGCACTGAGCCGCCCCAGCATACTGAACACCACCGGGATGCAGCCGGTGAACTCGAAGAAATAATGAATGTGGTCCAGCACCATCAGCGCCAGTGCAATGGTCTTGAGCTGGGTACCGTCCAGCCCTTTTTTCGTTAATTTGTCCATACAGACTCTCCTTTCCTTGTGCATTCAGTGTAACAGGGAAATCTGTAGAAAGTATAAAGTTCTGCTTTTATAATACTATTTTTTGCCCCAAAACGCAACAAAAAAGCCCTGAGACTTTCATCTCAGAGCTCTTTGTTAAGTCGGCGACT
>ERZ506769.1400-NODE-1400-length-12505-cov-4.619277_pt1 | contig 12505 bp, 9 predicted proteins | sample MGYA00513039_ERZ506769 | MGnify/ENA metagenome assembly ERZ506769 | reverse complement strand
AGTTCAGACGTGTGCTCTTCCGATCTGTTTTTTCATGGCAGTCACCTCAAACCTTGTCGGTGGCCTTCTCACCGAAGAGTCCGGTGGGCTTGGCGATGAGAATCACGATGAGCAGGGCGAAGGTAAAGGCGTCGGAGAAGGTGGTGAGCCCCAACCCCGTCTGGATGACGCCCAGTTGGACCAGCATGTCGTCCAGACCCTTGATGATGTTTTCACAGATGCCGATGAGGAAGGCGCCAACTACGGCGCCGGGGATAGAGCCGATGCCGCCGAATACGGCGGCCACGAAAGCCTTCAGGCCCGGCATGGCCCCCGAAGTGGGCACGACGCCGGGATAGTTGGTGAAGTAGAGCAGCGATCCGACGGCAGCCAGAAAGGAGCCGATGATAAAGGTGACGCTGATGACCGAATTGATCTTGATGCCCATGAGCTGGCTGGTCTCGAAGTCCTTGGCCACAGCCCGCATGGCCATGCCGATCTTGGTGTGGTTGATGAGCTGTACCAGACCGAATACAAGGGCGATCACCAGAACAGGGGTGACGACGGTCACCAGCGTGGTGGAGGCCCCGCCGATGGTGACCATTTTGGACAGGGCGGGGATGGTGGGGTAGTTCATGGGCTGGCCGCCGGTGACGAAGGTGGCGGTGTTTTGCAGGAGATAGCTTACGCCGATGGCGGAGATCATCACGGACATTCTTGGGGCGGAACGCAGAGGCTTATAGGCCACCCGCTCGATCAAAAAGCCCAGCAGGACAGTGATAAGGACGGCCAGCGCCAGGGTGACAGGCAGAGGCAGTCCCATGGTGGTCAGGTAGATGGCGATCAGGCCGGAGACCATGAACACGTCGCCGTGGGCGAAGTTGATCAGGCGCAGGATGCCGTAGACCATCGTGTAGCCGATGGCGATGAGGGCATATTGTCCGCCCACGGCGATGCCGGAGAGCAGGACGGAAATGATAAATTGCACAGGATTTCCTCCCTCGTGTGTTTGTCAACTGGATGCCTGGAAAAGGCGCGCCGCGCGGCGTTCCTTTTCCGGACACCCAATCCCGAAAAAAGGGTTCACTTGGCGGGGGATTTCTCCCCCGCCAAGTGGCAGCTTTTCTTGTTCTTATGGAGTTCAGCTGGCGGAGCCGGTCTGCACCTTCTCGAGCACCCACGCGCCGTTGGCGGTGTCGGCGGTCTTGATGAAGGCCGTGTCGCGGACGGCGTCACCGATGGCGTCAAAGGAAATGGAGCCGGAGACGCCGGTGTAGGTCACGGTGGGCAGAGCCGCCTTGATCTTGGCGGCGTCGGGGGAGCCGGCGGCCTTGATCGCCTCGAGGGCGACATAGTAAGCGTCGTAGCCCATGGCGGTCACAGCGGAGATGGTGTCGTCGCCGCCGTTGTCGCTCTTGGCGCTGGCGTTGTTGTTGATGTAATCCTTGATGCCCTTATCGAACTCAGGGGAACCGCCCTCCTGATAGAAGGTGGAGACATACAGCTGGATGTTCGTGCCCTGCGCGGCTGCGAGCACCTTGTTGTCATCGAGCGTATCGGAGCCGATGAAGGGGATGTCGATGCCGAGGGAGCTGGCCTGCTGGATGATCTGGGTGGCGTAGGCGATGGAGACGGGGGTGAAGATGACGTCCGCGCCGGAGGACTTGGCCTTATTCAGATAGGTGGTGAAGTCGGAGTTGTTCGTGGGGAAGGAGTCGGTGATGACGGTGCCGCCCGCGGCCTCAAAGACCTTGGTGAAGTAGCTGATCAGGCCCTGATCGTACTCGTTGCCGTTCTCGCCGAGGCAGTAAGCGGTCTTGGCCGCGAACTTGTCCTTGGCGAAGTTCGAGAGGACGGCGGACTGGAAGTTATCCAGGAAGCAGATGCGGAAGTAGTAGTCGTTGCCGGCGGTGACGTTGGGGTTCGTGCATGTCACGCCGATGGCGGCGATGCCGGCCTCACCGAACTTGGGGCCGCCGGCCATGGCTGCGCCGGAGCCGTAAGTGCCGAGGACGAGGGAAACGCCCTTGGACACGAGGTCGGAAGCGGCGGAAGGCGCCTTATCGGTGGAAGAGCCGTTGTCGGACAGAACCAGCTCGACCTTGTACGTCTCGCCGTTGAGCTCGACCGTGGGGGTCTCGGAGTTGGCGTACTGCATGCCGAGCACTTCCTTCTTGCCGCCGGAGGCGGAGTCGCCGGACAGGGGCTCAAACACGCCGATCTTGATGACCTTGTCACCGCTGTTGGTATTGCTCTGGCCGCCGTCACCGCCGCAGGCAACCAGCGACAGGACCATCAGCATGGCCAGCAGCAGGGATACAAACTTTTTCATGCAAATTTCCTCCTAAATTCTCGCAAGATTCCCGGAGGGCGTTCTCTCCGCGCCCGTCCGGTGATGCAATAGAGTTATTTTAATGGAATTTGTGCAGAATTACAATCGGCAAATATGACGTAATTTCCCCCGGAAAATGTGCCCGCGCAGCGGGGTATTGTTCGCTTCTCATATGCATTTTGTCCGCACATCGCGGACAGATTGCGACAATTCTTTAACAAGGCGATGCGGCAAATTTTTTATCACCGTATAACAGGCATACATTTTTGACAGAAAACTCCTCCGAGATCGCAGAATCCGGTACTTTTCCGCTTTTCACCGAAGTCTTCCGGCGAGCCCTCCCCTCCGGGGACGGTTCGCCGCGGACGGTGGACGCGGTTTCCGAACTTTTCCAGGCGGTTCGCGCGGTGTCTCCCGTCGGAAAACAGTGGGTTTTCGTGATTTTGACCAACCACTCAAAAAAATGCGCCCCGCAGTGCTTAGCGAAAGATAGGAAAAGACGCGCCCGGCCTGCGCCGGGCACGTCTTTTGTTTATGGGTGTGGTTTTATTCCGTTTTTTCCGCATTGTCCGTAAACACGGCCTCAAAGTCTGCGGCGCTCATCGTCTCGTGCGCGAGCAGATACTCCGCCACGGTCACGAGCCGGGCGCGGTTCTCCTCGAGAATCGCCAGGCAGCGGCCATAGGCCTCGCCGATGATGCGGCTGATCTCCTCGTCGATCTCGGCGGCGGTCTTCTCGGAATACGGGCGCGTCTGCGCCATCGACTTGCCGATGAACACCTCGTCGTGTCCGGCATCGAAGGCGACGGTGCCGAGCCGGTCGGACATGCCGTAAGTGCCGACCATCTTGCGCGCCATGGACGTCGCGCGCTGGATGTCGTTCGAAGCGCCGGTGGAGATATCGCCGAGGATCAGCTGCTCCGCCGCGCGGCCGCCCAGCAGCGAGACAATCTGGCTGAGCAGGTACGAGCGGGAGAGGTACGACCGGTCCTCGTCGGGCAGGGAGATGGTCATGCCGCCCGCCTGTCCGCGCGGGACGATCGTGATCTGGTGGACCGGGTCGTGGTCGGGCAGAGCGTGCATCACGACGGCGTGGCCCGCCTCGTGATACGCCGTCAGGCGGCGCTCATGCTCCGGAATGACGCGGCTATGCTTCTCGGGCCCGGCGATGACCTTGATGACGGCCTCATTGAGCAGCGCCATGTTGATCGCGGGCAGGTCGCGCCGACCGGCGAGCAGCGCTGCCTCGTTGAGCAGGTTCTCCAGATCCGCGCCGGCGAAGCCCGCCGTGCTCCTGGCGACCTGCGCGAGGTCGACGTCCTCGGCGAGGGGCTTGTTGCGCGCGTGGATGGCGAGGATCTCCTCGCGGCCCTTGATATCGGGCAGGCCGACATAGACCTGCCTGTCGAAGCGGCCAGGGCGCAGGAGCGCGGGGTCGAGGATGTCGACGCGGTTCGTCGCGGCGAGGACGACAACGCCCTCGTTCGCGGAGAAGCCGTCCATCTCGACGAGCAGTTGGTTGAGCGTCTGCTCGCGCTCGTCGTGGCCGCCGCCGACGCCGCTGCCGCGCTGGCGGCCGACGGCGTCGATCTCGTCGATGAAGATGATGGCAGGAGCGTTCTGCTTGGCCTGCGTGAAGAGGTCGCGCACGCGGCTCGCGCCGACGCCGACGTACATCTCCACAAAGTCGGAGCCGGAGATGGAGAGGAACTTCACCCCGGCCTCACCGGCCACGGCACGCGCGAGCAGCGTTTTGCCCGTGCCGGGAGGGCCGACGAGCAGGACGCCCTTCGGGATGTGCGCGCCGAGGCTGAGATACTTCTCCGGATCGCGCAGGAACTCCACGATCTCCTGCAGCTCCTCCTTCTCCTCGTCCGCGCCCGCGACGTCGCGGAACGTAGTCTTTTTGTCACCCTCGCCGGGCGTCTGGACGCGGGCCTCGCCGAAGCGGGCCATCTTGCTGTCCATCCCGCCGCCCGCGTTGCGGGCCATGAGGTTCATCAGCAGGATGAACGCCAGAATCGCCAGCACATACGGCAGCAGCAGCTGCAGCCAGTTTGTCGAGTGGTCGGCGTGGTAGTTATAGTCGGTGATGATGCCGCTCGCGCTCTGCTGCTCGACGAGCTCGTTGAGATCGTCATAGAACAGGTCGAAGCTGTAGAGGTCGCAGGTGGCGGTCGTGCCGTCCTTTAAGTCGGCGGTGATGCGTGTGTCGCGGATGACAAAGCTCTGCACCTGCTCCTGCTGAAAGAGCTGGCGCAGCTGGGCATAGGAGATGTCGCCGCTGCTGCGCATGCCGGCAAACAGGTAATACAGCAGCAGGAGCATCAGAACGACCAGAAAAATGCCGGAAAAGCCGTACTTTCTTTTTCCGTTCAAACGGTTCCCTCCTCTCGGTTAGTGGATGGTGCGGATGCCGCGCCAGCTGTTGTCCTTGAGCACGGACGCGCAGACCAGCACGCGGGCCTGCAGCTTGCTGACGGGGATATAGGGCTGGCTCCAGCTGCGGCTGTCCCACGAGCCGGCGCGGTTATCGCCGAGCAGGAACAGGCATCCGTCCGGAACCTGAAAGACGCCGTCGCTGGTGGTAATCCCCTGCTGCGGCAGGTAGTCCTCCTCCAGACGTTCGCCGTTGATATAGACATAGCCGCCGGAGAAGGAAATCTCATCGCCCGGCAGGCCGATGACGCGCTTGACGAGGAGCTTGCCCATCTCGTCGCTCCAGAAGGTCACGACCTCGCCGCGCTCGGGTACCGGGTCGGACACAACATACGGCAGACGCCAGCAGACCATCAGCGATTTTGACGGCACCGTCGTCTCCATCGAGCCGGTGGGGACATAGGCCAGCTGGAAAACGACCTTGAACAGGACAAACACCACCGCCACGGTCACCAGCAGATAACCGTAGTCCGACCAGAACTTCGCGGCGCGCTTTTTCGGCTGCAGGCGCTTGCCCTGATAGCCGCGATTTTCATCCAATGCGGATTCCTCCTTTCCGGTGTCTCCGCGCGAAAGGGCGCGGGGCATAAAAACGCTTTATTTGCTGTATACCTCGGGCTTGAGCACGCCGATATACGGCATGTTGCGGTACTGCTGCGCATAGTCCAGCCCGTAGCCCACCACGAACTCGTCGGGCACGACGAAGCCCGCGTAGTCGGCATGGATGGCCTTTTCGCGGCGGGAGGGCTTGTCGAGCAGGGTGACGATCGTCACGGAGCGCGCGCCCTTGGTCATGAGGTAGGCCTTCAGGAAGGCGAGGGTATTGCCGGAGTCGAGAATATCCTCGACGACGATGATGTCGCGGTCGGTGATGTCGCTCTGCAGGTCGCGGGTGATCTGCACGACGCCGGAGGACTTCGTCCCGTCCTGATAGGAGGACAGACCGATGAACTCCAGCTCGCTCTTCAGCTGCGCCGCGCGCACGAGGTCGGCCATAAAGATGAAGCAGCCGTTCAAAACGCCGACGAACAGGGGATCCTCCCCGGCGAAGCGGTCATAGAGCTGGCTGCCCAGCTCCTCCACGCGCGCCTTGATCTCCTCCTCGGTCAGCAGGACCTTCAGGATGTCCTGATCCATATTGCTCTTTGCCATTGCCTGTATCCTCCTCAAGTATCTTCTGTATGATCTATTTCGATGATAAGCCCCGGGCCGCCCGGCTCCGGCAGGAAATCCGCGTCCGTCCCGATACCGTAGGCGGCGAGGGGCCGCTCTCCGGCGCAGAGCACCGGGATGCGCTCACGCTGCGCCGCCGGGACGCCCGCGTCCGCAAACAGCCGCTTCAGGCTGCGCGCCCCGCGCGCGCCGGGAAGGCGCAGCCGGTCGCTCCCGCGCCACGGCCGGACGGTAAGAGACTGGTTTATCTTATCACAATTCAGGCGAATTGCATCACTTTTTTTGAAAGATTTTTCCGTTTTTTTGCGCAGAGTAATTGTATAATCTCCCCAACGGACGGCGCTGCCGTCGGGAAGCGCCGTCTGCGGCAGGGGCGGCGGCGCATATCGCAGTGCCCACACATCGCCGCGCTTTTCGGCGCGGACGCCGCCGGGCAGGTGCAGCAGGCTGTCCTTCTCCGAGAGGGCCAGCGCCGTCATCGCCTCATAGTGCGCGGCGGTGAAGTCGCGCTGTCCCGCGCCGAGCCGCTCGAGCAGCAAGCGCACCATACGCGTGCGGAGCACCTCCGGCGCATCCCGCAGCGCGCCGCACGGCACCCGCGTCCCCTCATCGGGCAGGCGCGAGCGCGCGAGCCCGTCGAGATAGTCGTCCTCCGCGCGCAGCAGCTCCGCCGCGCGGCAGAGGTTCGCGGCAGTGCCGGGCTGGAAGCGCTCGATCTGCGGCATCAGCTCGAGCCGCAGGAAGTTGCGGCGCAGGGTCGTGTCCGCGTTTGTCTCGTCCTCGATGTGACCGAGGTGGTTTTTCTCCAGATACGCCTCGATCTCGGCGCGGGTCGTCTGGAGCAGGGGGCGGACAACGCGTCCGCGCACGGGCGGGATCCCGCGCAGGCCTCGCGTCCCGGCCCCGCGCAGCAGGTGCAGCAGCACCGTCTCCGCCTGGTCGCCCGCGTGGTGTGCCGTTGCGATGCGCGCGGCGCCGATCTCGTCGGCTGTCCGCTCCAGAAATTCATACCGCGCGCGGCGGCCCGCTTCCTCAACACCCACGCCCAGCTCCCGCGCGAGCGCGGGGACATCCGCGCGCCCGACATGGCAGGGGACGTCCAGCGTCCGGCAGAGCGACTGCACAAACGCGACGTCCCGCGCGGCGGTGGGGCGCTGGCCGTGGTCGAGGTGCGCCGCGGCGACGGAAAAGCCCCGCGCGGTGCCGAGCCGCGCCAGATAGTGCAGCAGGCACACCGAATCGCGCCCGCCGGAGACGGCGACCAGTACCGTCCCGCCCGCGGGCGGCAGCATCCCCCAACGCTCCATCCACGGCAGAAGGTTCATCTCATTCGTCCTCGTCATAGCGGCTCTCCAGCGTGCCGAAGGCGGTATACTCCGGCATCCAGCGCAGCGGCACCTTGCCCGTCTCGCCGTGGCGGTTCTTGGCGATGATGCACTCGGCGATATTCCGCTTTTCGGAGTCCTCATTATAGTAGTCGTCGCGGTAGAGGAACATGACGATATCCGCGTCCTGCTCGATGGCGCCGGATTCACGCAGGTCGGAGAGCATGGGGCGCTTATCCTCGCGCTTTTCGTTGGCACGGCTCAGCTGCGACAGGCACAGCACCGGCACCTGCAGCTCCTTGGCCATGATCTTGAGCATACGGGAGATATCGGAGACGGCCTGCTGGCGGTTTTCGCCGCTGTAGCCCTTGCCGCCGGCTGAGGTCATCAGCTGCAGATAGTCGATCACGACGAGGCCGAGGTTATCGAGCCGGCGGCACTTCGCGTTCATATCCGCGACGGTCAGCAGTGGATTGTCGTCGATGCGGATGTCGGTGCGGCTGAGCGCGGAGGCGGCCTCGGCGATCTTGACCCAGTCGCTCTCGCGGAGGTTGCCGGTCACAAGGCGGGTGTTCTCCACCAGCCCCTCGGTCGCGATCAGGCGGGTAACGAGCTGCTCACGGCTCATCTCGAGGGAAAAAATTGCGACCGTCTTGCCAGACTCCTTCGCCGCAGAGAGCGCCACGTTCAGCGCCATACTCGTCTTGCCCATACCGGGACGGGCGGCGAGGAGCAGGAGGTCGGAATCGTTCAGGCCGTTGATCTTGCTGTCGACCGCGGAAAAGCCCGTGGAGAGCCCCGGCACCTTCTCACCGCCCGCGGCGGTCAGCTCGGCCAGACGCTCCATCACGTCCTGCAGCACGACGCCGATGGTGACCATGCTCTGGGCGTTGCGGCCGCGGCGGATGGCATAGATCTTCTGCTCCGCCGCCTCGAGCAGGTCGCCTGCCGAGCCGGTTCCCTCCTGCACCATGGCGGTGATGTCCCCGGCGGCGGTGGCCACGGCGCGCATGAGCGCCTTGTCGCGGACGATCTTCGCGTACTCCATGACGTTCGCGCTGGTGGGCGTGATCTCCATGAGCTGGAGCAGGTAGCTGCGGGTGTTGTCGTTATAGAGACCGTTCTTCTCCATCTCGCCCGCGACGGTCACGCCGTCGATGGGCTTGGAGTAGACGAACATGGAGTAGATCGTCTCGAAAATCTCGCGGTTTGCGCGCAGATAGAAGTCCTCCGGGCGCAGCTGGTCCATGACGTCCTTGACGCACTCGGCGTCGATGAGCATGGAGCCGAGCACCGCCTGCTCCGCCTCCGGGGAGTGCGGCATCTGCCGCACCAGCAATTCGTCCATGATTGCGCTCCTCTCTTCGCTGCTCCGCCGGGCGGAAAGCCGCCGGCGGGCCGATGAAACGGTTTTTGCCCCGGCATACGCGGGGCAAAAACGCCCCGCCGCGCGCGGCGGGGCGCTGTCGTGTTACTTCTCCTCCGTCACGAGGACATAGACCGTGCCGCTGATCTCAAAGCCGAGCTTGGCCTTGATCTCAAAGCTGCCGAAAGTCTTGATGGGCTGGTCGAGCACGAGCTTCTTGCTGTCGACGTCCATGCCGTACTGCTCCTTCAGGGCAGCCGCAATCTCCTTGCCGGTGACGGCGCCGAAGAGCTTGCCGCCCTCGCCGCCCTTGGCGGCGATCTTCACCTGGCAGCTCTTGAGCTTCTCGGCGATCTCCAGCGCGGCGGCCTTCGCCTCGGCGTCCGCCTTGGCCTTCGCCTTCGCCTGCAGGTTCATGGTGTTGACGGCATCTGCCGTGGCCAGAACGGCCATGCCCTTGGGCAGCAGGAAATTGCGTGCGTAGCCCTCGGCGGCCTCGATCATCTGGCCCTTCTTGCCCTTACCGCGGACATCCTGCGTCAAAATCACTTTCATGGTTGGTTCCTCCTTATTGTTAATCCTGAAACTAAAAATAGAGTGGTTTACTTCTCAAAATAGTTGTCGATCGCCGCGAGCAGGTGCTGCTTGCAGTCGGCGACGTTTCCGTCGCGGAGCTGACCGCCGGCGGTCGTCGAGTTACCGCCGCCGCCGAGCGCTTCCACGATCACCTGCACGTTCACCTCACCGAGCGAGCGGGCCGAGATATAGACCCCGTCGCCCTTCGGATAGAGGACGAACGACGCCTGCACGCCCTTGAGCGTGAGCAGCTCGTCGGCGGCCTTGGCCGCAGTGACGCGGTCGCACTCCTCCTCGAGCGCGGCGATGGCGAGGTCGTCGTGGTACAGCTCCGCGCGGCGGATGATGGCATAGCGCGAGATCATGGACTTGAGGTCGCTCTGGAACATGCGCTGCACGTCCGCCGTGTCGGCGCCGGTGCGGCGCAGGAAGGCCGCCGCCTCAAACGTGCGCCCGCCGGTGCGGTTGGTAAAGTTCTTCGTATCGAGCACGATGCCCGCCAGCAGCGCCTCCGCCTCGCAGCGGAGGATGTCCGACGGCTCCACGAGGTACTGCAGCAGCTCCGTCACCAGCTCGCAGGTGGAGGATGCGTAGGGCTCGTGGTAGTTGAGCGCCATCTTCTCGATATAGCTTGTGCCTCGGCGGTGGTGGTCGATGACGGCCACGCGGTTGCACGTCTCGAGCAGCGGCTCGGACTCGACGCTCCCGGGGCGGTTGGTATCCACGACCACGAGCAGCGACCCCGGTTGCACCCGCAGAAAGGCGTCGCTCGCGGTGACGAAGGTGCCGGCGTACTCCGGCTGCTGCTGGAGCTTGCGGATCATGGGGTGGACGGCGTTGTTCTCGAGATCGATGACAATCTGGCACTTCTTGCCCTTCTTGCGGGCGATGCAGCAGATGCCCGCCGCCGCGCCGAGCGAGTCCATGTCGGCGTAGGCGTGGCCCATGACATAGACCTGCCGCGCGTCCTCGATCAGCTCGCCGAGGGCGCTCGCCATGACGCGGGACTTGACCTTCGTGCGCTTCTCGGTGATCTTGGAGCGCCCGCCGTAGAACTCAAAGTTGACCTTGTCCTTCACGACGGCCTGATCGCCGCCGCGGGAGAGGGCCATCTCGAGCGCGAGCGAGGCGTTTTTGAACAGCGCCTCATAGCTCTCCGCCTCGCGCCCCACGCCGATGGAGAGCGTCGCGGCCACGCCGTCGCCCGCGACGACCTCGCGGACGCTGTCGAGGATGGAAAAGCGCGTGCTGGCATAGTTCGAGAAGCTGCGCTCCTCAAAGACGAAGAGATAGCGGTCGCGGTCATAGCCGAGGAGCAGGCCGCCGGTGTCGGCCGTCCAGCGGTCGAGCTTTTCCTCGAGCGCGGCCAGCAGCGCCGAGCGCTTGTTCTCGGGGCAGGCCTTCATGAGATCCTCATAGTTGTCGATCATCACGATGGCCATGACCGGGCGCGTCAGCTCCACGGTCTGGCGCATCTGCTCGAATTCCGTGACGTCCATCCAGTAGGTCGTGGCGAGGACGCTGCGGCTGCCGGGGAGCTCCTCGTGCCGCCCGAGCCCGCCGAACACGCGGTACTGCCGGTGGTTCCACGTCACAAGCTCCGGGCTTTCGCGCTTGCCCTCGAGCAGCCAGTGCGTGTCGAAGTCCGGGATCACATCGTCAAGGTGCGACTCATAGAGCTTATCGGTCAGGCCGCTGAGCTGGAGAAAGCTGTCGTTGCTCCAGAGTACGGCCTCGGTGTCGAGGTCAAAGACCATCATCGGCAGCGGCGCGAACAGGAGGTTGCTGCTCGCGGCGGAATCTCGTCCGCCGGAGACGCGCTCCATGTACTGCGTGAGCTGCTGCTGCGCGGCGCCGCGGCGCCAGCGGCCGATGAAGTAGACGAGCACGGCGGCCGCCGCCTCGCCGATCGCCAGCGGCAGGGAAATCGGGATCGCCGCCGCGATAAACGCCACCAGACAGATGGCATACAGGACGCTGTTCGTCCTGAGAAAACGGGCCATTTTTCTGTTCAAACGGGTATGCCTCCTCTGTCTCCGGGCGGCGATTTGTATACGCCCCCAGTTTTAGTTTTTTATTATAGCACATCTGTTTACAGTCCACAAGGTGTCACGGCGCAAATTCCGCGTACAAAAGCCCCGCGCGCGAGGACTGTCGGAAGGCGGGGAACAAATGGGGGTGTACAAACGGGAAAGAGTGTGATATACTTTGTACAAATCGTGGATTTTTCACGAGCTTTTTTGTATGTTTCGCGCCGGGGCGTGCCGCCGCGATCAGATAGAGGGGAGTCTTCCCCACATTTCCATACAGAGCAGTCACGGGCGATTTTTCCGCGCCATCGGCGGCGACTCAGGGCCGCGCGGGGACGGAGCGCCTTTCTTTTGCTGCGCCCATTTGGCGCCTTTCTACTCTGCTCACAATGTTTTATTATAAAGGAGATAGCATTCAACATGGCAGAAAAACTGAAAATCATCCCCCTTGGCGGTCTGAACGAGATCGGCAAGAACATGACCGCCTATGAGTACGGCGGCGAGATCATCATCGTCGACTGCGGCATGGCCTTTCCCGGCGACGACATGTACGGCATCGACTGCGTCATCCCCGATGTGACCTACCTTATCAAGAACCGCAGCCGTCTGCGCGGCATGTTCATCACGCACGGCCACGAGGATCACATCGGCGCGATCCCCTATGTGCTCAAGCAGATCAACGTCCCCATCTACTGCACCCGCTTCACGGCGGGGCTCATCAGACTCAAGCTGCAGGAGCACCGCCTGCTCGACTCGACGAAGCTTGTGACCGTCGAGGCCGGCCAGACCGTGAAGGCAGGCAAGTTCCAGGTGGAGTTCATCCACGTCAACCACTCCATCGCCGACTCCGTGGCCTTCGCCATCCACACGCGGATGGGCACCGTTGTCCACACCGGCGACTTCAAGATCGACTCCACTCCCATCGACGGGGAGGTCATCGACCTCGCCCGCTTCGGCGAGCTGGGCAAGCAGGGCGTGCTGGCGCTGCTGGCCGATTCGACGAACGTGGAGCGCCCCGGCTATACCATGAGCGAGAAGGCCGTCGGCAAGACGTTCGCGCGGCAGTTCGCCGGGTGCAGTAAGCGCATCATCGTCACGACGTTCGCCTCGAACGTCCACCGCATCCAGCAGGTCATCGACGCGGCCGCCGCCTGCGGGCGCAAGGTCGCCGTGACGGGCCGCTCGATGGAGAACATCATGAAGGTCTCCACGGAGCTCGGCTATATGAAGCTCCCGAAGGGGACGGTCATGGACGTCAACCGCATCAAGGGTCTCCCGCCGCAGC
>ERZ506769.1385-NODE-1385-length-12655-cov-4.941429_pt1 | contig 12655 bp, 10 predicted proteins | sample MGYA00513039_ERZ506769 | MGnify/ENA metagenome assembly ERZ506769 | reverse complement strand
GATACGTTAGTCCGGAATTTACGCCTATGGAGAGTACAAGAACTTGTGAGTAGATTGATATTTATATCATCAAAAGCATACTCGTTGAAGTAGGAATGGAACATAGAAATTTATAACTTTTTATAAGTTTTCAGTAACGGCGTAGAAAGGTTTCCTTTTGTTTGTCATTGACGGAAAACTGCTTTTTAGCCGAATCAGTTAAGTCTCCTGCAGAGATTGTGAAAAGCAATTTCACATGAGTTCAATTTGAACTGTTTGGCGAGATGGGAGGAAACGTGATTATGAAGGAACTTAATTTAAAACATGAAGCCAAGCGTTACGGCTGTGCGGTTCTGGCTGCAACGATCATGGCGTTGAATATTAAGACATTTGTTCGTGCAGGCGGTCTTTTTCCGGGAGGATTTACAGGACTTACTCTGCTGCTCCAGAACATTTTTCAGACATTTATGGGGATTGCAGTTCCGTATACGCTGATTAATGTACTGCTGAATTCTATTCCTGTATTTATTGGTCTGAAATTTATCGGAAAGAAATTTACCATCAGTTCTGTCTGTGTGATCGTGCTTTCCGGTCTGCTTACAGATATTATTCCCAGTCAGCCGATCACTTATGATACATTGCTGATCAGTATCTTTGGCGGTTTGATCAATGGCTTCTGTATCAGTCTCTGTCTGATCGGTAATACCAGTACAGGTGGAACGGATTTTATTGCGATTTATTTTTCCGAGAAAAATGGCAGGGATATCTGGAATTATATTCTGTGTGGAAATGCAGTGATCCTGACTGTGGCAGGTTTACTTTTTGGATGGGACAGGGCACTTTACTCTATTATCTTTCAGTTTACCTCTACTCAGGTGATTCAGATGCTGCATCAGAGATATAAGAAGCATACGCTGTTTATTATCACGAAGGAGCCGTATCAGATTTATGAGGAGATTTTCAAACTTACCAATCATACGGCGACACGTTTTGAAGGTACTGGATGTTACACAGACGAGAAGACCAGTATGATCTATTCTGTAGTCTCTACAGAAGAAGCGAAATATCTGGTAAAGAAGGTACATGAGATCGATCCGAAGGCTTTTGTAAATATTATCAAAACCGATTATATAAACGGAAGATTTTACCAGAAAACAGATTATTAATTACTTGTATTCCCTTTCTGTGAGCGTATAATACAGGATATAAGGAATCTGTTCGTTCATGGAGTTTGTACTTAAAATTGGATGAACAGTAACCGGCACACAAGGAGGGTGATATATATGGGGAATGCAACAGAAAGCACACTTCCTCACGGCAATACCTCAGGCTATGACCGCAAAGCCTGCAGGACATGCGCCTGTTCCACCTGTTATGAGCAGGAGTTCTGCGACAGATGCAGTTCCTGTCAGAATCAGTCACGGAAATTAGACAGGTGCAATGCTTACGAGGGGGCATATAACTATTAACCTCAACATATCCCTATCTGCTGCAAAATAATAAACAGTGGATGGGGATTTCTTTATAAAAAACAGTTATTATATTATAAGTATAAGCAATGTTTTTCTATAGCAAGACTCTTAATCAATATGCATTATTTACAAGGGTTGCTATAAGTTTACAGATTCATAAGATGTATCTGATATAATAATTCTGTTACTTACTGATATAAACTTTCCGTAAGTTCTTTTGCTGATGAACTTTGCTATAGAATTTTTTGGGGGATGGCAAAATGTTGAATGGTTACAAAAGAACAATTATTTACAGGAGAAGAAAAAATATGATCGTATATCACTATTGCAGTTTAGAATCATTGAATTCTATTTTGAAAAATCGTTCCCTCCGTCTGACAAATATCCTGAAATCCAATGATTCCATGGAGATCAGCTGGATCTGCAGGTATTATGACACAGAATTTAAAAGAGCTTATGAAAATGCTTCAGATTTATTCAGATCAAAGATTTCATCAGAGAGATTGATGGGATATGTGAAACTGTTTACAGATGAATTTTTCAATGAAAATCATGCAGACTTCAGATATTATGTAACCTGTTTTTCGTATCAGAATGATCTGCTCAGTCAGTGGCGGGGATATGCGGATGACGGGCGCGGAGCTGCCATCGGATTTGACCTGGATGTATTAAAAGAAGTTGTAACGGTTTCTCCGGAGATTTCAAAGCCGTCAATTGTGTCATTACATAAGATCAGTTATTCTGAAACAGAGCAGAGAGAAGTTGTACATCAGATAGTGCATGAATTGGTTGATGAAATCGAGAAGATATTACAGAAAGAAGAACAATGTCGGGAAAGCATTGAGAAGAAGCAGGATTATGAAATAGAAGTACTGGATAAAGTCATGAACTGTTTTGAGAAAAAGTTTTTGAAATTATTTCAGGAATCTGTTTACATGAAAAATCCGTTTTTCAGAGAAGAAAGCGAAATCCGATTGTGCGAGTTTTCGCCGAAACAGTTTCTGATGGGAAGAGAAGTTGAACTTTCTCTCGGTGCACGTTTATATAACTATTCCTACTATGTAAAAGAAAGTCAGCTGATATCTTATGTGGATTTTGATTTTTCAGATTGCCTTGACCAGTTGATAAAGGAACTCGTTATAGGGCCAAAGTGTCTGATGTCAGAGAGAGACATGGAATATTATCTGACAACGCTCGGTCTGTCGAATTGTCGGGTAAAGAAATCGCAGGGGACATATCGGTAATATATTTATAGCAATTCCCTTATATGGGCATATCAGACATCGTGGAAAGGCAGATGAAAGACATGAAAAGAAAATTACTATTCAGAAAAGTGGCGGTATTTCTGATACTGGCATTATTTCTGACAGCAGGCATCAGTATGCGTGCAGTTACCGTAAATGCAGCTACATATGTGAAACAGGACAGAACCTCCGTCAGCATCACATCGAAGAAAACAGGATGGCAGAAAATAAACGGAGATTACTATTTTTATAATTCAAAGGGGCGTCTGATCTGCGGTTCTTTTAAGTATAAAGGTTATTATTACTACAGTATTGCCAACGGCAAACGTTTCACCGGGTGGATGAAGCGTTCCGGTAATAAATACTATTACAATCGTAAAAATGGTGCCATGTTCCGTAATCGCTGGGCTACAGGAGATAAATATACCTATTACTTTAATAAATCCGGCGTGGCAATTGCCAGGCAGTGGCTTACTCAGGATGGAAAAAAATACTATTTCCTCAGCAATTCCACCATGGCAAAGGGCTGGCAGAAGATAGGAAAATATTATTACTATTTCAGCAAGAAAACAGGAGTGATGGCAAAAAATACCTGGATAGGTAAATATTATGTAAACAGCAAAGGGCAGCGTGTAAAATCTTCAGATACTAAACCGACAAATACTAAACCAACAGTTACTCAAAGCGGCAATACTTACGAATACAAAAGCAGCACTCTTAATATTAAACTTGAACGCAAATCAGTCCATGGAATTTCCTACTGGGCAGCGCATATAAAGACATCCAATGCCAAACAGCTGAAATCCGCCCTCTCCAACGGAACTTATGGCGGATCCCGACAGACAACTTCTGATGCAGTATCCTCAAATGGAGGCATTATCGGAGTAAACGGCAGTGCTTTCGACTATGGTACAGGAAAACCATCCCCCCTTGGCATGTGCATCAAAAACGGGATTATCTATGGTGATTACATGACCAGTTATTCAGTCATGGCAGTAAAGAAAGACGGAACCATCTATACTCCGGCACAGGGACTTATGGGAAAAAATCTTCTTGCAGCCGGTGTAAAAGATACATATAATTTTGGTCCGGTTCTTATTAAAGATGGCGAAGCCCAGCTTCCATGGGCTGAAACAGAAAAATATTATCCACGTACAGCGGTAGGAATGGTAAAGCCCAACGATTATGTACTCCTTGTAACAGATACCGGCAGCTATAATGGTCTTAATCACTGGGATATGGTGAATATTTTCAAATCCTACGGCTGTACTTATGCTTACAACCTGGATGGAGGCGGTTCTGCAACCCTGTACTTTAATGGAAAAGTAATGAATAAACTTATCGGCAATACTCAGCGTCCATGCGCAGACTTCCTTTATTTCACCCGATAATCCTTTTCCAGATAAGAATCCCGTCTGCTTGCACATGCTGCCAAAGCCCAGCACACAAGAATCAGCAGCCCGATCCCTATAGCCAGCACAGCAAGCAGGATTACGATAATTGCGTGGATAAACATAGACATGGATGACCTCCTTTCACAGTCATTCGGTTATGAACTGAGCAGCGAAGCAGATGATTTCATCCGCCTGACTTGTCTCATTCACTGACTTGGATAAAAATGGATGTTGTATAAGGAGTAATAAAAAGATATCAGGATGACCTGACAAGAACAATTAAGACAGTTAAAAGATCTGTTAACTGATTTAAATATACGCTGTCACACTCAAAAAAGCAAGCCGAAACTTTCGAGGGATTTCGACTTGCTTTTTGGCTAATTATTTACGAGGCTTGTTATAAGTATCAGAGAAAGATGTTACGGCAATCCGGAATGAATTTGGGTTACGTTACTGAGAACAGAGGGAACAGTAACGATTGTTTTGGTAAAATATTAACAATTCCATAAAAACACTTGACAACCCTACTTTACCATACTAAAATGTAAAAAGCAAAAAAACTGTTGCCGCAGGAAAAACAAATGATTGCCCTATACGGAAAAAGGGACATCCTTCCATGGCAGAACAAGGAGGAATATTATGAAAAAATACAGCGACATGAGCAAAGAAGAACTGCTTACACTCAAAGCACAGCTGGATAAAGAATACGCAGATATCAAAGCAAAGGGCTTAGCTCTCGATATGTCACGTGGAAAACCGTCAGCAGACCAGCTCGATCTCTCAATGGGATTAATGAACGTATTAAGCAGCGATTCAGACCTCAAGTGCGAAACAGGAGTAGACTGCCGTAACTACGGTGTTATCGACGGAATCCCGGAAGCTAAACGCCTCCTTGGAGAAATGTCCGAAGTAGATCCGGACCACATCATCATCTACGGAAACTCAAGCTTAAACGTTATGTTTGACAGCATTGCACGTTCTATGACACAGGGTGTAATGGGAAATACCCCATGGTGCAAACTTGATAAGGTAAAATTCCTCTGTCCTGTACCGGGATATGACCGCCATTTCAAGATCACAGAATTCTTCGGAATCGAAATGATCAACGTGCCAATGACACCACAGGGACCGGACATGGATATGGTAGAGAAGCTTGTCAGTGAAGACGCATCCATCAAAGGAATCTGGTGTGTGCCGAAATACTCCAACCCACAGGGATATACCTATTCAGCAGAAACAGTAGAGCGCTTTGCGCATCTGAAACCGGCAGCACCTGATTTCCGTATCTACTGGGATAACGCATACAGCATTCATCATCTCTATGATGACAATCAGGACTTCCTTGTAGAAATCCTTGAAGCATGTGCAAAAGCAGGAAATCCTGATCTTGTATATAAATTTACATCAACATCAAAAGTCAGCTTCCCGGGTTCCGGTATTGCAGCAGTTGCAGCTTCCAAAGCAAACCTGGAAGATTTCCGCAGCTACATGCAGATCCAGACAATCGGACATGACAAATTAAACCAGTTACGTCATGTAAAATTCTTCAAAAATATCGACGGTCTTCATGAACACATGAGAAAGCATGCGGCAATTCTCCGTCCGAAATTTGAAATGGTCCTTAACACACTGGACAGAGAACTTGGCGGTCTTGGAATCGGCGAGTGGACAAAACCACATGGTGGATACTTCATTTCCTTTGATTCAATGGAAGGATGTGCAAAAGCTATTGTTGCCAAGGCAAAAGAAGCAGGTGTTGTACTTACAGGAGCAGGCGCAACTTATCCATATGGAAAAGATCCGAAAGACTCCAATATCCGTATTGCACCAAGCTTCCCGACTCCTGAGGATCTTGGAAAAGCAGCAGAAGTGTTCGTACTCTGTGTTAAACTTACAAGTGTAGAGAAATTACTGGAAAACGCATAAAAGAGAATAATCGTATTTACTTTCTGGATAAATAATGTGATAATAAAACTGCCCGGCATAATTTCTTGCCGGGCGGTTGCTGTTTATAAAAAAGAAAGGAGAGGATGTCGTGAGCAGCAGAAAGAAAATCATGATCACCCTGATCATAATCTTGCTCCTGCTGACTGCCGGAGTATATGGATATGGTGTATACTATTTCACAGAGCATTTCTTACCGGGATCAATGGTAAACGGATTCAACTGTTCCTATATGACAGTATCCCAGTCAGAAGAATTGCTTACGCAGAAGGTGGGAGCATATGTTCTTACTATTGACACCAGAAATAACGGGCAGGAAAGTATCACAGCAAAACAGGCGGGACTTTCCTATGACTCAGATGGAAGTGTTGATAAACTGATCAGAAATCAGGATCGTTTTACATGGTTTCTTGCTTTTGATCAGCACAGGAATTATGAGGTGTCCTCCTCCATTAAATATGATGAGCAGAAGACAGAGGCTGTCATTTCCGAACTGAAATGTATGCAACAGAAGAATATGACAGAGCCTTCGGATGCTCATATAGAAGAGAAAGACGATAAGTTTGTAATTGTTCCTGAGCAGGAGGGAACTGCACTGAAACCAGAAAAAACAAGTCAGGATATTATAGATGCTCTTGTCACAGGACGAACGCCGGTTGATCTGGAAGCAGATGGATGCTACAAAGAACCGAAAGTTTATCAGAGTGATGAAATTCTGACGAAGAATTGTGAACTGATAAACAAACTTACGGATGTAGTGATAACCTATGATTTTGACGATTGCACAGAGACCGTAGACAGAGATATGATCAAAAACTGGCTCACAACAGATGAAAATGGTCTTTATACACTTGACAAAAAACAGATAGAAGCATATATCAGTGAACTGGCGGCTAAATATGATACGGTTGGAACAGAGAGAACATTTAATACATATGATGGTCGTGAGATTACTGTCAGCGGAGGGAATTATGGCTGGCAGATCGATCAGAAAGCGGAGCTGAAAGAACTTACAGAACTGATAAAAAACGGAGAAACCCAGGTCAGAGAACCTGTTTATTCCCATGAAGGTCTGGTCAGGAAAACAAATGATATCGGATATACGTATATAGAGATTGACCTGACGGCCCAGAGAATGGTATTCTATAAAGATGGAACGCCGACTGCGGATGCGCAGATTGTATCCGGAAATCCATTCGTGCCCAACTGTGCAACTCCTGTGGGATGTTATACAACAGGTGAAATGAAGAGCGGATGTACAGTGAACGGAGAGGACTATCCTTCTGCTGTAAATTACTGGATCCCATTCGATGGAAATCTGGGGATCAGTGATGCTCCATGGAGAATGGATTTCGGAGGACAGCTTTATGAATTTGAAGGCACACATGGAAGCATCTGTGCACCATCCGATCAGGTGCAGATTATTTTCAGCAATGTTGAGAAGAACACACCGATTGTTATTTATGAATAAAGGAGAAAAATGATGAAGATTGTAGTATTAGCGGGGGGAACAAGTACAGAACGTACTGTCTCCATTACATCAGGAACAGGAATATGTAAGGCATTACGACAGAAAGGACATCAGGCGATTCTTGTGGATATTTTTTGCGGCATTGAGAATGTGGACTGGGAGAATCCGTTTCCGTCAGAGTATGATGTGGACGCAGCATCAGAATATATGTCAGCATTTAACGACAGGATTGAACAGATGAAAAAAGAGAGAAGAAGCTTCTTCGGACCAAACGTGCTGAAACTCTGCGAGGCGGCTGACATTGTTTTCCTGGGACTTCATGGTGCGAACGGAGAAGATGGAAAAGTACAGGCAACATTTGACCTGATGGGAATCAAATATACAGGAACCGGATATTTAAGCAGTGCCCTGGCAATGGATAAGGGAATCACCAAGCAGATGTTCCTGATGAATAATGTACCAACACCGCGGGGAGTGTCTATGGTAAAAGAAGAAATGACCACAGATCTGAAAGCACTTGGAATGGAATTTCCTGTAGTTGTAAAAACCTGCTGTGGCGGTTCCAGTGTAGGTGTTTATATTGTGAATGATCAGGCCGAATATGAGCAGGCTCTCAAAGACGCTTATTCTTATGAAAATGAAGTCGTGGTCGAAGAATATATAAAAGGACGTGAATTTTCAGTAGCGGTTGTGGACGGAAAAGCTTATCCGATCATCGAAATTGCTCCGCTTCAGGGATTCTATGATTATAAGAATAAATATCAGGCCGGCTCTACGATTGAGACCTGTCCTGCCGAAATTTCACCGGAACTCACAGAGAAAATGCAGCATTATGCGGAAGCAGGAGCCAAAGCTCTGTTTATGGAAGGATACTGCCGTCTTGATTTCATGATGAAGGAGAATGGAGATATGTATTGTCTGGAAGCAAATACTCTTCCCGGAATGACACCAACCAGTCTGATTCCGCAGGAGGCAAAAGTTCTGGGAATCGACTATCCGACTTTATGTGAGAAACTGATTGAAGTTTCCATGAAAAAATATCCGGCGCAGGATTTCACACTATAGAGCGTGTCTGCAGTAATTTATAGAATTGTTATAGATGCATTATTAAGAGAATTGCTATAACAGGAAAGAAGATATAAAAAATACTATGAAAAACTTAACTCTTGAAAATATCTCCCGTGTATGCGCCGGTACTTATTATGGTCCGGCTGATAAATTACAGGAAGAAGTAATGTCTGTTATCACAGACAGCAGAAAAGCAGAAGAAGGATGTCTGTTTGTACCTATTGTGGGGGAACGTGTAGATGCCCATAAATTTATCCCACAGGTAATGGAAGCAGGGGCACTGGCAACCTTGTCGGAACGGGTGCTTGATAACGCTGATTTTCCTTATATCGCAGTAGAATCTTCTCTTCAGGCAGTGAAAGATATTGCAGAGTTTTATTTAAAGCAGCTTCAGATCCCGGTTGTGGGAATTACAGGAAGTGTTGGTAAGACAAGTACAAAAGAAGTGATCGCATCTGTTCTGAACCAGAAATACCATACTCTGAAAACACAGGGCAACTTTAACAATGAACTTGGTCTGCCTCTCACAGTTTTCCGTCTGCGTGATGGAGATGAAATTGCAGTTCTGGAAATGGGGATCAGTGATTTCGGTGAGATGACCAGACTTGCGCAGATTGCAAGACCGGATACCTGCGTGATCACGAATATCGGTACCTGCCATCTGGAGAATCTGGGAGACAGAAATGGTGTTCTGAAAGCAAAGACAGAGATTTTTAAATTCCTCAGACCGGAGGGACATATTGTATTAAATGGCGATGATGACAAGCTTATCACAGTAAAAGAATATGAAAAGATAAAACCTGTATTTTTCGGAATGAGTAATGAATGTCAGGTTTACGGTGATAAGATTGTAAGCAGAGGTTTAAAGGGAATGACCTGCACCATTCATCTGGGGGATACTGCATTTACAGTTGATATCCCGATGCCGGGGCGCCATATGGTATATAATGCGCTGGCAGCAGCTGCAGTTGGAAATATTTATGGACTTACAACTGAGCAGATCAAGGCCGGAATCGAGAGCCTGGAGCCGATCAGCGGTCGTTTCAGAATGATCGAAACAGATAAATTTCTGATCGTAGATGACTGCTATAATGCAAATCCCATGTCCATGAAAGCCTCTCTGGATGTTCTGCAGGATGGTGCAGGACGCAGAATAGCAGTCCTTGGCGATATGGGTGAACTTGGAGAGAATGAAGTTCAGCTTCATGAGGAGGTAGGAGAGCATGCCGGAAAATGTGATATTGATGTTCTTATCTGTACAGGTAAACTGTGCAGAAATATGGCAGAGAGAGCACAGCGGACAAATCCGGACCTGAAAGTAATCTATGAGCCGGACAGAGAAAGTCTGCTGGAGCATCTGGAAGGTTATGTACAGGATGGTGACACTATTCTTGTGAAAGCTTCCCATTTTATGAAGTTTGAAGAGGTAGTTACGAAACTGGAAAATATGTAAACACTTTTGTCTTTTTATGAGAGAATTTGATGAGCGATTTTAGTTCCATGATACCGGAAACAGCAGTATAATAATCCTGTCAGTTTATGAGCAGGCAGCGTGTTCAAGTGAGGAGGATGTTATGCTGGAGAAAGTTATGGAACTGCATTTCCTGCTGTATGCCATGATGTTAATGGGCGGACTGGGAGCACTGGGGATGCTGACCACACATCTTACCTACCGAAGAATGATCAGAAAAAATACAGAGGTTAAATTAAATCTCAAAGAGAAATGGACAAATCTTTGGAAAACAAGAGACAGGCTGTTGAACCGTATGAACCGGTTTGTCTGGTATCCGTCACTTTTCTGTATTGCTTTTCTTGGACTGGCTTTTTTCCTGTATTCCAAAGATGTACGATGGGACGGAATGCCGCTGGCATATCTTTATGTGGCTGCGATCATTCCGACAGCATTGCTTTTGCTGAGACAGGCGCTGGATTTTACATACAGAGAAGAACTTCTGATGAATTCTTTTTCTGATTATGTGGAACATGCCCGCACATGGGTAGAAGAAGTTCCGGTGCCGGAGAAGGCTGACGAAGCTGTAAAAGAGGAAATCGTTGAACATATTGCGGACAGTATCCGCCAGACTGCAGCAGCAGGAAGCCATTTCAGCGGAATGCTTACACCCGAGGAAGATGAGATTATGAGAGAAATCATAAGAGAATTTATGAAATAAAGACATGAAAATTCACTGCAAATGAGATACACAGGATCAGAAACAATATGGCAATGTAAAGTTTCTGATCCTGTACACATTTTAAGACAGAATAATTTATTATTCGTCATCCTCTTCAATTACCTGGATCTCCAGATAATCAAAATCAATCTGCTCTATAAAATTATCCTGATAAAATCTGGCTTTTCCATGTTTCTTAAAATGTCTGACTGTAGATTCCAGCCAGATTGGGTTTCCCAGATCCATTTCATAACAGATACTTTCCAGACCACGAAAAATCTTGTGGGTCCGCGTATCTTCGGAGTCATCGCAGATTACAGTATCTTTCAGTAAATGATTATCTTTCCATATTTTTCCCCATAAACGGAACATATCGGTAATACCTCCCTGTCAGAACTGCCACAGGCGGCAGAAATCTCATTTTCTAAGTGATTCCCAGTATAGCGGATTTTTGCGGGAAAGTAAAGAAAGTGAAAAGCAACAGCAAAATACTTATAGTCTTAGGCTTGATTATTCCGGTGGAATATTCTATAATAAAACCTAAATTTCCATAAATTAGCGTGTCAAAGTGCCGGTTCAGGAGAAAATCAGTTTTTATCTGGAAATTTGAAGACTGGTGTGGATAAGGTGAGTTCCATAACTGCATTTGTGATATGCAAAAAAACAGAATGGAGGAGACATTATGAAATTATACGATACCGGTGTGTATTTGCTGAATGGTCAGAAGATTGTTCCGGAGAATCAGGCAGATTTTCCTGTTTCCAAAGAGGAAGCTGCAAAGAGTACAATTGCCTATTCAATTCTGAAAGCACATAATACTTCCGGAAATATGGAGAAACTTCAGATTAAATTTGATAAACTGACTTCTCATGATATCACTTTTGTCGGAATTATCCAGACTGCACGTGCTTCAGGCCTTGAGAAATTTCCGGTGCCATATGTACTGACAAACTGCCATAATTCACTCTGTGCAGTAGGCGGAACTATTAATGAAGATGATCATATGTTTGGACTTACCTGTGCCAAGAAATATGGCGGCGTATATGTACCGCCCCATCAGGCGGTTATCCATCAGTTTGCAAGAGAAATGCTTGCAGCAGGCGGTAAAATGATCCTCGGTTCAGACAGCCATACACGATATGGCGCACTGGGAACCATGGCAATGGGTGAGGGCGGACCGGAGCTTGTAAAGCAGCTTCTTTCCCAGACTTATGATATCAATATGCCAGGTGTAGTTGCCATTTATCTTACAGGTTCTCCACGACCGGGCGTAGGTCCTCAGGACGTTGCGCTTGCGATTATCGGCAAGGTTTTTGCAAACGGATATGTGAAGAATAAAGTTATGGAATTTGTAGGACCCGGTGTTGCAAATTTAAGTGCTGATTTCCGAATTGGCGTAGATGTAATGACAACAGAGACCACCTGTCTTTCCTCTATCTGGCAGACAGATGAGAAGATTCAGGAATTCTATGAGATCCATGGCAGAAGTGAAGATTACAAAGAACTGAAACCAGGTGAAACAGCATACTATGATGGCTGTGTAGAGATTGATCTGAGTGAGATCAGACCAATGATCGCTATGCCATTCCATCCAAGCAATACATATACAATTGATGAACTGAAAGCAAATCTGGATGATATTCTGGCAGATGTTGAGAAAAAAGCACAGATCAGCCTTGATGGAAAAGTTCCATATACATTAAGAGACAAAGTAATTGATGGTAAACTTTATGTAGAACAGGGAATCATCGCAGGATGTGCAGGTGGTGGATTTGAAAATATCTGTGCAGCAGCTGATATCCTTAAAGGCAAGAGCATTGGTGCAGATGCCTTCACATTGAGTGTATATCCGGCAAGTACTCCGATTTATATGGAACTGGCTAAGAATGGCGTTCTGGCAGGACTTCTTGAA
>ERZ506769.1375-NODE-1375-length-12770-cov-4.844278_pt1 | contig 12770 bp, 9 predicted proteins | sample MGYA00513039_ERZ506769 | MGnify/ENA metagenome assembly ERZ506769 | reverse complement strand
CTGACAAATCTTTAACAAGGGCTGGCTCATCGAGTTGAATACGTGTAGCACCAAGCTCTGCCAATTTTGCAAAGACTTCTTGGTAAGCTGCCACAAAGCTGTCTACAAAGTCTTCTGCTTTCACACCGTCTTCAAAGTCAGATAATTGAAGGAAAGTGAATGGTCCAACCACAACTGGGCGTGTGTTAAGTCCCAATTCTTTAGCTTCTTGGTACTCATCAAAAATCTTGTGACCAGCAAGTTTAACTTCTGTTGTTTTTTCAAATTTAGGAACGATGTAATGGTAGTTAGTGTTAAACCATTTTTTCATAGGAAGGGCACGTACATCCCCTTTTTCACCTTGGTAACCACGCGCCAAAGCAAAGTAACGTTCAAGATCTGTCAAATTCAAGTTTTGAACAGATTCAGGTACGACGTTGAAAAGGAAAGCTGCATCAAGGAAGTTATCGTAATGTGAAAAATCATTTGAAGGAATTTCACTGATACCCTTCTCTTTAACAATATTCCAGTGTTTTGCACGCAAGTCTTTGGCTGCTGCTAAAAGTTCATCTGCAGTAATTTCATTTCTAAAGTATTTTTCTGTTGTAAATTTTAATTCGCGGAATTCACCCAAACGTGGGAAACCAATGATAGTAGTTGACATCTTGTGTCCTCCTCTTTGTTGTTGAACTTATCTTACCAAAGAAATGGGTGGCTGTATAATTGCTATTAGTTTTCTCTATATATAGTTTTAGACTATAACCTATAAAACAATGGGTTTCCAGCTCCCGTTATCTCCTTTTGTTTAGATATTATTATAGCTAATAACTATATATAAACCTGATAAATCCTTTTTTATAACAAAAAATCCCTAGACTTTTGTCTAGAGACTCTATTATTTACTAGGATTAGGATACTAAGCTCTATAGGTGCTCAGTACTTTCTCTTGAATCCAAGATGATGTATAAGACATATTCTCACTATTGTAACTTTTCCAAATATAATAACCAAAAACTACCAGTACCAATAAGAAACAAATTCCCAATACGACTAACCAAATGATTTGTTTCTTTAAGCTATCATACTCACTCATATAGCTATTATGAATTTTAATAAGTTCATTTCTTTTTTTGTTACTTGACTCTTTAGCAATGGCAATTTCTAGCTCGTACATTTGATGCTTCCATGAATTACTTTTAGATGTCCCTCTTTTCATTTTTTTATGTAAAAAACTGCTGTTACCCTTCTTTAAATTGTTTTTTTTTGTCATACTTCCCTCTGAAATCTTCTTTTAGTCACCACTATTATAACATATGTAAAACTGTCAAAAAAGTTCATTTTTAGTTAAAATTTTGAGAAAGAGAATTAAAACATGAAAAAGAACCAGAGGGAAACTTCTTATGTTATACTCTAAGTATGCATAAGAAAACTGTTATTGATTTTAAGGAACTTGGTGTCAGACAAATCTTTACAGACGCCATTAAAGAACTAAAAACAAAGGACATTAAGGAAGTTAAGCATCTCTTAACTGAAGTCGAAGCCTATCAAAATAAGGGCTATTATGCAGTAGGTTATGTTTCCTATGAAGCTGCCCCTGCCTTCGAGACAAAATTTCAGGTTATTGATGGTCCATTAATGTCAGAGTATCTCCTCTACTTCACTATTCATGAAACTGTTCAAACAGAGCCTATTCCACTTACTTATGAGCCAATTGCCCTACCAGAATCTTGGCAAGAGCTAACTTCTGCTGAGGATTACAAGGCTGCTATTGAGCAAATACACCACCATATTCGACAAGGTGATACTTATCAAGTCAATTATACTGTTCAACTTCAACAGAACCTGACAGCTGATCCCTTTGCCATCTATAACCGATTGGTTGTTGAGCAAAATGCACATTACAATGCCTTTATTCAGCACGATGATGTCTCTATCATTTCCATAAGCCCAGAACTCTTTTTTAAAAAAGATGGTGATAGATTGACCACTCGTCCTATGAAAGGTACTACTAATCGTGGTTTGACAAGTGAATCTGACCTCAAACAAGCCCAGTGGCTAGCTCAGGATCAGAAAAATCGCTCTGAAAATATGATGATTGTCGATCTTCTTAGAAATGACATGAATCGTATTTCAAAAATAGGAAGTGAGGATGTCAAGAGCCTTTGCCAAGTTGAACAATACTCTACGGTTTGGCAAATGACTTCGACTATTGAGACGCAACTCCTACCAAATAGTAGTTTAAGCGATGTCTTCCAAGCCCTTTTTCCATGCGGATCGATTACAGGTGCCCCAAAAATAGCAACCATGGAGATTATTAAGAAGGTGGAAAAACAGCCTCGAGGTGTCTATTGTGGAGCTATTGGTATCTTGATGCCACAGGGACCTAGTATTTTCAACGTGGCCATTCGAACACTACAAATGGAAGGAACCAAAGCTATCTATGGTGTCGGAGGAGGTATTACCTGGGATAGCAACTGGGAAGCTGAATATGAAGAAACCAAGCAAAAAGCTGCTGTTCTATACCGTCAGAACCCCAAATTCAATCTCATTTCAACTGGTCGTGTCCATCAAGGAAAACTGCTATTTCTTGAGGAGCATATGAAACGCTTGCAAGAGAGCAGTCGCTACTTTGACTATCCTTTCAATGCAGAAAAAGCTCACTATCAAGTCGAAGCTCTGTGCCAATCACTAGACCTTGACAAAGACTACCGTCTTAAAATGTCACTTGCAAAAGATGGTGAACTGAAGTTTGAACATACCCAATTAACAAACTTATCTAATGACTTCTGCCAAGCAAGGTTAGTTGAGCAAAGGCATCCGTTGGATAGCCCCTATACCTTCTTCAAAACAAGTTACCGTCCTCACCTTAGTATCGAACCTCACGAACAAATTTATTATAATCATGAGGGGCAACTCCTAGAAACCTCTATCGGTAACATTGTGCTTAAAATCGAGGACCAACTCTACACACCACCCGTTCACCTCGGTCTCTTAAATGGCATCTACAGACAAAGACTTATTGCTGATAATAAGCTTAAAGAAAAAGTCTTGACCTTAAAAGATATGGAACAGGCTCAGGCCATCTATGGATGCAATGCGGTGAGAGGGTTGTATGAATTGAAGGTGAAAAAACAGAATTATCTCTAAATAAAAAATGCGGGTTCTTTGTACACTCCTACACTTGCTAAAGAGAAAAGAAACTTCAATATTCTATTGGTGAAAAATCAACAACTTAATAGTAAAATAAAGTATAATACTTACTGATGGTTATTCAGTTATCGTGACTGTAATGATGAACTTTTTGGCTTATAATTTACTAGCCTTAAAATTCGGTAATAATTTAGAAAGGATACAAACCTTAAATGAAAAAATTTAAAGGCTTGACTTCTGCTGAAGTTCAAGCAAGTAAAAACGCCCATGGCGATAATAGGCTATCTAGTAAAGAGGCTAACTCGCTCCTCTCAATCTTTATCGAAGCCTTCCAAGATCAATGGATTCTTATCCTCTTGGCTGCCTTAGGATTAAAAATCATCTTCAACTTTGTTGGAATGATTTTCCCTGCTATTGGTGAAGCCAACTGGTATGAGGCTATCTCACTAATTTTCGCCATTTTGATGTCTACAGGATTCTCAGCAGTCTCACAATACCGAAATGAGCAAAAATTCAACACTCTTCAAGAAGAGGCTTCAAAAACTAATGCTAAGGTTTATCGTGATGGTAAACTTAAAGAAGTTCTTGTTGATGATATTGTAAAAGGTGATCAAATTCTCCTTCAATCAGGGGACAAGATTCCAGTTGATGGTATCATCTTGGAAGGTGAGTTAAAAGTAAACCAAGCTGTCCTTAATGGTGAAAGTGAAGATGCTAAAAAACTTCCTCTTGGTGATCAAGCAGAGCCAGACTCTTCCGACCTCTTTACAGAGCTCAAAGTCTTCCGTGGTACAGTTGTTACTTCAGGCGAAGCCGTTATGGAAGCTACACAAATTGGTGATAATACCGTTCTAGGAAGCATCAATACTTCTCTTCAAGAAGATAGTAAAGATTCACCATCCAAAGAAAAACTCAACAAGCTGGCTGGAAACATCGGTGTCCTCGGTTATAGTGCAGGTGTTGCATATTCAGTAATCAACCTTGTCTTAGGCTTTATTGCCCTCAATAAGGCTAATAACCTCAATGGTGGTTCAATCTTCCTTCTTATCATTGAAACAATTCTCTTTGCGGTTACAATCATCATCATGGCCGTTCCAGAAGGTCTCCCAATGATGTTGGCACTCGTTTCTTCAATGAACTCAGGTCGACTTTTAGCACAAAATATCTTGGTTCGCCATCCTGATACCATTGAAACAGCCGGATACATGAATATCCTCTTCAGTGATAAGACTGGTACTATCACTGAAGGTAAACTATCTGTAGTTGACTTCTTCCTTGCTGATGGAACACTTTATGCAGCTACTGGTGAAACTGACGCTCCTGATTTTGACACAATGTCAGATAGCCTTAAAGCTGAAATGATTAATGGTATCGGTCTTAATAACGACGCCATGGTAGCTGATGGCAGTGCTGTTGGTAGTAACGCCACTGACCGTGCACTTCTTGATTTCCTTATCGGACGTTCTCAACTTGATTTTGATACAAATACTATTACTGAGAAGCAACAATTCAACTCAGCAACAAAATTCGCAAGTGTAACGACTAACGATGGAAAAACTTACATCAAAGGTGCTCCAGAATTCATCCTAAATGACTGCTACTACTATCTTGATAAAGATGGTAATAAACAAAACTTTACAGATGATATTAAAGCTCGTTTCCAAGATTTATCATTGGAACAAGCTAACCGTTCAATGCGTTTGCTTGCTATCCTAAATACAGATGGTAATGATAAAGTCTTGATTGGTATCGTATGTATCCGTGATAACGTTCGTTCTTCAATTAAACAAACTGTTGAAACAATGAACCGTGCAGGGGTTCAAGTAGTTATGGTAACTGGTGACCGTAAAGAAACCGCTGTTGCTATCGCTAAAGAAGCCGGTATCGTTACTGGTCAAAATGACCTTGTCCTTACTCACGATGAACTTTCTGCCCTCTCAGATCAAGAACTCAAACAACAATTGCCTCACTTAAAAGTGGTCAGTCGTGCCCTTCCAATGGATAAAAAACGTCTTATTGAGGCAGCTCAAGACCTCGATATGGTTGCTGGTATGACAGGTGATGGAGTCAATGACTCACCTGCCCTCAAATCAGCTGATGTCGGATTCTCAATGGGTGATGGTACTGAAGTCGCACGTGAAGCCTCAGATATCGTTATCTTGAATAACTCATTGACTTCTATTGAGAAAGCTGTCCTCTATGGACGTACTATGAGTAAGTCAGTAAGTAAATTCATTATCTTCCAATTAACCGTTAACGTGACTACAATTGCTATGTCACTTCTCTCACCACTTTTGGGCCTCAAAGAACCATTTACAATTATCCAAATTCTCTGGATTAACCTTATCATGGACACACTTGCTGCCCTTGCCTTTGGTGAAGAGCCTACCCTAGATCGTTACATGAATGAAAAGCCAGTTGCTAAGAAGGCAAATATTCTTACTGGCTATATGAAATCTGCTATTGGTGTAGCTAGCGTCTTCATTACTCTTGTATGTTTAGCTATTCTTAAAAATGTTGGTGGTATCCAAGACTTTATCACAAATGGAACTGGCAACTTTGAAATGGTAACAACATTCACCTTTACAGTATTTATCTATGCTGTCATTTTCAACTCACTTAATACACGTAGTAATGGATTCAATGTTTTTGAACATATCGGCGAAAACAAGAAATTCTCAATTGTAATGATTTCTATTGCTGTCGTTCAAACCTTGATCATTCAATTCGGTGGAAAAGTATTTAGTACCGTTCCTATGGACGTTCAACACTATATCGTTGCACTTCTTATCGCGGTTTTGATTATCCCTGCAGATTTAATTCGAAAAGCTCTAACTAAAAACAAATAACCATCTGTTTAACATATTATAAAACTTAAAAGGATAAAAAGGATTGGCGTAATTCCCAATCCTTTTTATAATTTATGAAGGTGATACCGTGGAAAGATCATAACATAAAAAGGCTTTAACAAGCCTTTTTGATTTATTAAGTAATGCTACTTAAACTGACTAGGAGCCCCTGTATAACCTGCCCAATCCTTACTATAAAAGCGGTCGTTCAAGTTATATCTAGGTGCGGGTGTTGGATTACTTACAAATGGATCAACAGCCTTGTCAAAGGCTACCCATCCTTTCCATCCCATATGAATGGTATCTTGCATGAAGTAAGGTTGATCTCCATCTTTTGAAAAATCGGCAATATTGGTAAAGCCTTGACTTTCCAATTGATAACGGATTTTAGAAACCGTAGCGTCATACATTTCTTGACTTAGTCCCGTATAAGCCATCCACTTGCTATTAACAGGTGGGATAACAAAGATAACATTAGTATTTGACTTAGCAAATTGATTTAACACCAACTGTAGGTCACCATATTCTTGTGAAACTTCATACGAAAGATTCTTTTGGAACCCTTTAAGTTTACCAATCTTTTTAGCCAAACGTTTCTTATAGAAACGGTCATCGATACCAAAGTCGTTTGACTTGGTATGGGCTTCTGCATCTCTTACGGCAACCTGGTCAAGTGCCTCGTAAGAGAGCTTGTCTGGCAACTCTTTAAGATAAGGAAGAACCTTCTTGTCGTAATTTGCATTATTTGATGCTGCAAAAGGACTGAACAAGGCATCTTCTCGCTTATTAAGCTCTGCCATAAATTGAATATAAGTCTTATCAAGAGAATTTAAATCTTGCCCATTAGCCACTTTAGAAAGTTGAGATTTCATAGTAATCTCAGGTTTCATCTCTAAGATGCGCTGAGCTGCATACTGAGAATTTGCATCCGTCTGATTTTGACTTAAGAAACTACTAAGTTGGTCGTTATTATAGAACTGCTGGAAAGCCGCAGAATTGTAACCTTTTTTAGTAAACCACTGTGGTGACAAGACATAGACTGCTGTCCCATTTTTCAATTCGGGAAGCATTTGTTGCATTCCCAAATATTGGTTTAGAGAGGCAGCCCCACGTTGTCCAATAAAATATGGGCGATAGTTACGGTCATATTTTTCAGCTAAAACAGCTGGATGAAGGGCATCAAAACGCAACCACTCACTAGACCCAAAGAAAGGGACAAATCGATGATTCTTATCAGAAAGAGCTGTCGTCTTATTAATACGGCTCTTAAAGTTCTCAGTTGTCAAGGTTACTGCGTTACGTTTTTCAACCTCATAATTATGTTTTCTGCCTTGAGGGTAGGAAAAAATAACTATTACTACCAAGACTAAGGCACAGATTATAGGGCCAAAAATTTGCCATAAACGCTTAAGCATTGCGAAGCTCCGTTACCCCTTCAACAATCTTATTAGCTGTGTTCCAGTCATCACGACCAAATTCTGAAACTGGCACACGAATATCGAAACGTGATTCCAATTCAACGATAAGCTCAACTGTTCCCATAGAATCAAGAACACCAGCATCGAAAAGGTCTTCATCCATCATGTCTGAAACATCTTCCATGAAGAGTTCATCAATAATTTCAATAACTTCTGATTTTACATCCATTTTTTATAATTCCTTTACTTATTTTTTAGTGAACCAGAGGTCATTCAAGAATCCAGAGAAAATCAAGAATGACAACATAACAGTGTTAAATGTAATAAAGATTCCCAAAGCCTTCGTCCATTTATTTTCAGGAAGTGGCTCAAGACCAGCTTTCTTACGTTCTTTATTAATGGTCTTCTTCTTACGTAACCAGGCATCATTAATTCCTAGACCAATACCATGGAAAATACCATAAGCAATGTAGTACCAGGTAACTCCATGCCAGAATCCCATAACCATCATATTAATGACATAGGCCACATTTGATGTCGTGTTACGATTTTTGAAAACCTTGTTTCGCATCAAAACCATAACCAAACGCATAAAGACAAAGTCACGGAACCAGAAAGACAAACTCATATGCCAACGATTCCAAAATTCTTTCAAGTCTCGTGAGATGAAAGGTTTGTCAAAGTTGATTGGGCTCTTTATCCCCATAAGGTATGATGCTGCCAAGGCAAACATCGAGTAACCCGCAAAGTCAAAGAAGAGATCAAAACCGAAAACATACATGACACCAAGTGTTGGTAAATTAAAGATACCACCCTGAGCCAAAGCTTGTGCTTTCAGTGAAGGCAAGAGCATACTTCCGAAAATCTGAGCCAAAACAAACTTATAGAGGAAACCAAGCATGATATATTTGACAGCTTGCTCCAACATATTCATCAACTCATCTCTCTCAGGAATCGCTTGGTAATCTTCGTTAAAGCGTTTGAAGCGATCAATAGGACCACTCGTAAAGGTTGGCATAAAGAGCATGAATCGGAGGAATTCTCCAAGTGTAAACTCTTTAAGGACACCATCCCGCATCTCGATAATCATACCAACTGATCGGAAGGTCAAGTAAGAAATACCAAGAAAGTTTAAAAGGGACTGAGTACCATTTATCGCAGGCTCTACCTTAACAAAAATCAAGGGAAGGACTACAAGAAATGAGTGTAAATAGAAAACCCATTTATTGTCCTTTTTACTGCGGTAATGTTTGTAGGAATAAACCCAGATGATTTGCCAAACGATATAGAAGAGTAAGGCTAGTAATTGGCTAGCATGTGTTCCTGTCAGAGCAAGAACAATAAAGGCTAGACTGACCAAACACTCATAAATTGCAAAACGCTTTTTAAAGAAGAGACCCACAAAGATTGGCAATAGAGCTAATCCAAGATAGATAAAATAGAAGGGATTACCGTAGGCTTCTAAATGGGGGAGCTGTTTCAAGAAGTCAATCATCGGTTGTTAACCTCACTGATAAGACCCTTGATATCGATTTTCCCATTTGGTGTTAAAGGCAAGCTCTCACGATAGAGGAACTTAGTAGGCATCATGTAAGACATCATGATATCTTCTAAGTCAGCCTTAATCGCCTTGGTGATATCAATTTCACGTTCAAACTGCTCACGAACACCATCCTTAAGAATCACATAAGCCAAGAGGTTCTGAACCTTATGGTCTTTATTGTAACGTGGCACAGCTACTGCTGAATCAATATACTTAGACTTATTAAGGTTTTGTGAAACATCCTCTAGCTCAATACGGAAACCATTAAATTTAATCTGGAAGTCCATACGACCACCGTAAAGAAGGAGACCTTCATCAGTCATCGTTCCTACATCACCAGTATGGTAAGCAGGAAGGCCATTAAACTCGAAGAAGGCTTCCGCAGTCTTTTCAGGATTGTTCATATATCCTTTTGAAACTGCTGGTCCTGATACGATGATTTCACCCTGTTGACCATTTGGAAGGATATTGCCATCCTCATCGATAATATAAGTCGGTGAATCTTCCTTGGTATAACCAATCGGCAAACGCTTAAGGTTAGCCAGCATCTCATCAGTTACTGCTACTGCTGATAAGGCTACAGTTGCTTCAGTTGGTCCGTAAGCATTAATAATACGTGCTTCTGGGAAACGTTGGCGAAGCTTTTGAGCAGTCTTGACAGTCAACTCTTCTCCGTCAAAATAGAAATGCGTAATTTTCGGCATCTTCTCTGCATTGAAGTCTTCAGACAACATTGCCATATCTGCAAAAGATGGTGTTGATGTCCAAATAGCAATTGGAAGTGAGAAGATCGTTTCAAAGAGCTTCTTGAAGTCCTGTGTAATGGCTGAAGGAAGCGCATAGAGTGTTCCTCCAAGCGCCAATGTTGGTGCCCAGTACATTACCGATAGGTCAAATGAATAAGGCGGTTGAGCCAGCATTTGTGGACGTTTTGGAGTCGCAAATTCCTTATCCGTAATCATCCAGTTGGTGAAACTAAGGAGATTATTGTGTGAAATTTGGACCCCTTTAGGCTTACCTGTAGTTCCTGATGTGAAGATGATGTAATAAGTATCATCCCCCTTAACAGGATGAGTCACTTCGTAGCTAGTCTTGCTTTCAAAAGCTGTTGTCACTTGATCCAATGTTAGAATTGGAGCTTGGACTTCCTCAAGTGGGAAGTCATTGATAGCAATAATCAGACTAGGCTCTGCTACTTCAACGATAGCCGTCACGCGCTCAAGAGCTGAGTGACTATCAATGGGAATATAAGCGTGACCAGATTTAGTCAAAGCGACAAAAGTTGCCAACATTTCATACTCTTGACCGCCATAAACCACAACAGGTGATTTTTCTGGAATATCAAGACTATCAATCTTGGCAGCTAGGCTATCCGAGTCAGCTTTTAAGTCACCGTAAGTGTGAACTTCCCCTAAAATATTGTAAACAGGAAAGTCAGGTTGTGATTGAGCAAACTGCTCAATCGTTTCAATCATATCTTTAATTTTTGTATTCGTCATTATTCTTCCTAAAATTCGTTATAGATAAAATTACCTTGACCTTGTCCTAGGTAATTGTAGAGATAAATTAGGGCCATAAAAATGGCGAAATAAAGCAAGGTTTGTCCTAAAAATACCAGGACGTTTTTATGTTTTAACATTCTAATTTTCGATACCTTTTTTTATATAATATCCTCTTTAGTTTACCATCTTATCAGTATTTTTTCCAATAAAAAAGAAAAAATAACTAAATTTCATTTCTTTTTCATTAATAAGTTTCCGTGATACATGATTGGCTAAAATCAAAAAAACAGAGCTTAAAAGCTCTGTCGGATTTAACTATTTTGTGTCTTTTGGGCCGTCTGCATACGATAGTACATTCCCTTAGCTTGCATCAGTTGTTCATGGGTTCCGTGTTCAACGATATCCCCATTATTCATGACCAAAATTATGTCCGCATTTTCGATGGTAGACAATCGATGGGCAATGATGAAACTTGTTCGACCTTTCATTAATTTAGCGAAGGCCTCTTGAATGAGAAGCTCTGTACGAGTATCAATACTAGAAGTGGCTTCATCCAAGATTAAGATTTTAGGCACATTGACAAATATGCGGGCAATAGTCAAAAGCTGACGTTGTCCCTGAGAAAGGGATTGCCCCGCGTCATTCAAGTAGGTGTCATAGCCTTGAGGCAACTGCTTAATAAAGAAATCTGCATTGGCAGCCTTGGCTGCTGCTATAACTTCTTCACGACTGGCTTCGGGATTTCCATAGGCAATATTATCATGAATAGTGCCAACCTCAAGCCAAGTTTCCTGCAAGACCATCCCAATCTGTTTCCGAAGACTCTCACGAGTATAATCTGTAATAGGTCTACCGTCCAGTAGAATGTTCCCCTTATCCAAATCATAGAAACGCATAAGTAGGTTAATCAAGGTAGATTTTCCCGCTCCTGTTGGACCAACAATGGCAACAGTACTTGCGGCAGGGATATCAATGCTCAAATCCTTGATAAGAGGTTTATTAGGCAAATAGCCAAACTGGACATGATCAAATTGAAAACGTCCCTGCACATCTGCTTCTTCCAAGACCGCCTTACCTGTTTCTGTTATTTCCTCTTCATCCAATATCATATAAAGGCGATCAGCACAGGCCAAAGCACTTTGAAGTTCAGATAGAACAGACGAAATGTCATTGAAAGGCTTCGTATACTGGGTGACATAGTTTAGGAAGGTAGTCAATTGTCCCACTGTAAATGCGCCACCTGACATGATACGATAGGCTCCAACACCTGCAATGAGAGCATAAATCAGACTATTAACAAAGCGTGTAGCTGGGTTAACCGCTGACGAATAAAAGATGGCTCCCTGTGAATAATCAGCATACTTACCATTGACGTCTTTAAAACTCCTAACCATCTGGTCTTGAGCATTTAAACTCTGTACTAAGGCTTCTTGAGTCAAACTTTCCTCAATCAACTGAGTCTGCATGCCTCGCCATTTAGTTTGATTGCGATAGAGTTGATAGCTCTTCTTGGCGATAAAACGTGCCACAAGCATTGACAGGGGTGTCATCACTAGAACTAAGAGCATCATGAACCAGTCCAAACGAGCCATGGTAATGATAATAACAAATATAGTCAAAAGCCCGACGAAAAATTGGTTAAAGACCATGAGAAGTCCGTTATTTAATTGGTCACTATCTGTAGTCACACGGCTAACCATATCTCCAGTTCCTTGACGGTCAAGGTAACTGAGAGGCATGGCATGAATTTTCACCATGACTCTCTCACGTAAACTTTCACTATAAGAATAAATCAAACGGTTATAAATTAAAGGATTTAGCCACTGAATCGCACTATTAGCTATGATAACTACAAGCATCTGCCATATTAAACGTGACATCAAAAGAACGGCATTCATCTTAAGAACAGCATCAACTGCATCACCAATTAAGATAGGTAAGTAAACCGTTAAGGCAACTTGAATAATGGTCCCAACTGTTGCTAAGGCAAAGAGGTAACGCTGACTTAAGATATCTCTACTTAAACGTTTAAGCGTTGATTTGTTATTTCTAGCCTTCATCAGCGACCTCCTTTTGATGTTGAGAATAATGAATGTCTTGATAGAGTTTATTTGTGGCAAGCAATTCTTCATGATTACCCAAGCCAACTTGATGTCCCTTATCAAGCACCAAAATTTGATCAACAGCTTTTAGACTATTTGTTCTTTGCGAAATAATAATCAAACTCGTTGATTTAAGATTGTCTCTGATAGCCGCTAGTAGGCGACTTTCAGTCAAATAATCTAGGGCTGAGGTGGAGTCATCCAAAATCAAGAATGGTGCTGGTCTC
>ERZ506769.1340-NODE-1340-length-13201-cov-7.331736_pt1 | contig 13201 bp, 10 predicted proteins | sample MGYA00513039_ERZ506769 | MGnify/ENA metagenome assembly ERZ506769 | reverse complement strand
CCTTCGGTTCCTCCAGACGTAAAGAAAATCTCATCGGCTGATTTTCCAATGAGGTCCGCAACTTGCTTACGAGAAGCCTCCAAAATACGTGTCGCAGATGTTCCTAATTGGTGTAGGCTGGATGGGTTCCCAAAAATTTTAGTAGCCACTTCTTGATAGGTTCTAAGTGCCTCTGGATAAGGCACCGTCGTGGCTGAATTATCAAAATAAATCATGATTTTTCCTCGATTTTTATTTACTATTTATTATAGCATAATTTTTTTAGCAATTTTTGCGAGAAAATCATATAATAGAAAGTACGAAATATTTTTAAGGAGAGCATCATGTCTGAAAATTACTCACGCCGTAATCATTCATCAAAAGAAGAAAAAAAATCTGCCCCAAATGTGACTGAACACGTTACAAAAGGCTTCACTGCCTTCCAAAAAGTCCTTACTGCCGTCGGGACAATTTTGTCAATCATCGTGGCTTCAATCACCATCATGAATTTCACAGCCTCTAAAAATAAGGACACTTCTGATTCATCAGCCAATCAATCAACTGTAGTCATCAAAGAAGGCAATAATAAGACTCAAGAATCAAGTGCTACCTCATCTAGTTATGGCAATGCGACTGATTCAGAAACAGAAACAAGTAGCCAAGCAGGAACTAACACCTATTCGTCATCTGCAGATACAACAACGGGTGGCAATACGACTACCTCTTCATCAGCAGCTACTGCAGATACAACATCTGGCAATGCGACTACTGGTGGCGTAACAACTGGTGACGCCGCTTCTAACTAAGACATGTAAAAGGCTAGGAAACCCTGCCTTTTTTCTATAATTCTATGAACTATACAGAAACTCTAAATTTTATCCATTCTTTCAAGGGCAATGGCCGTCGCCCTCAACTCGAACGTATGCGTTGGCTCTTGAAACAAGTCGGAAATCCTCAGACTCACTTTCCAACGGTGCATATAGTCGGGACCAACGGTAAGGGATCAACAACTAGCTACCTACAAAATATCCTAACAAAGTCAGGCTATCAGGTCGGGACTTTCACCTCCCCTTATATCACTCGCTTCAACGAACGTATTAGCATTAACGGCACAGAAATCCCTGATAAATATTTGATTAGCCTTGTTGCGAAAGCTCAGGTTCTACTCGATGATTTAGAAGAGCACACTGCTTTTGAGCGACCAACGGAATTTGAATTGGTCACCTTACTCATGTTCCTCTACTTTGACCTTAAACAGGTTGATATGGCTATCATTGAAGCTGGAATTGGTGGACGCCTTGATTCGACCAATGTTCTTTCGCCAGAGCTTGCCATCTGTACTTCGATTGGCTTTGATCACACTGAGACCTTAGGCAATAGCCTTTTGGACATTGCCAATCATAAAGCAGGCGTCATGCGAGAAAACACACCTATCTTACTTGGGCGTGTCTCTGCAGAAGTTGAACATTTCTTCAACCAAAAATCATATGACCTACAAGCACCTTTAGCTATCATTGATAGGGAAATTCAGCTGCTTCCAAAGGACAATCAAACGATCCAAATTTCTTATGACCATTGGGAAAGTCCAAATCTTAAACTTCCAATGTTAGGGCAGCATCAAGAAAACAATGCTGGGCTAGCTGTCACTGCTGCCCATCTCCTAGCTCAAACATTTTCTAAGATTACCGATAAGAGCATCCAAGAGGGGATTGAAGAGACGCATTGGCCTGGTCGCAGTGAGTGGATAGGGAACAATATATACCTAGACGGCGCTCATAACCCTCAAGGAATTGCCAGCTTAAAACAGGTACTAAAAGATAACTTCGCTAATCGTAGGGTACATATCCTCTTTGCAGGACTTAGACGAAAGCCATTGGCAGACTTACTGGAGGAATTGAGAGATTATGATATAACGGTAACCAGCTTTGACTTTTTTGAGGCACTGCCCTTGGATGACTATCCCCAAGACTTCAAACGTGCAGCCGACTATAGAGACTGGCTAGCACAAGCTGAATCAGCAAATTCTGATGACCTATTTGTTGTCACTGGATCTCTTTACTTTATCTCAGCAGTAAGAAACTACTTAATTAAATAAAATAAGGCCTGAAGGCCTTTTTTATTTAGACAATCTATAGTTTCACACAAAGTGTAGGCTGCTATTTGAACACAAAGAAAAGTCTGAAACTCTTAGTTAACAGACTTTACTTTTCTATCGCATCGTCACAAATTCTTCTGAACCTGTTGGATGAATGGTTTCCATAGCCAAAAAGGCTATGGAAATTCGCAAGGAAATCCCTTGCGATTACTTTCAATTGAAGCCATTCAGACACAAAGAAAAGTCTGAAACTCGCAGTTAACAGACTTCACTTTTCTATCGCATCGTTACAAATTCCTCTGAGCCTGTTGGATGAATGGCAACCGTATTATCAAAATCAGCCTTAGTTGCTCCCATCTTAATAGCCACAGAGAAACCTTGAATCATCTCATCAACACCATAGCCAATACCGTGAAGACCGATGATTTTTTCATCCTCACCAAGCGTTACTAATTTCATGGTTGAAGGCTGACGATTGTCTCCAAGGGCCGTATACATTGGTGTGAAACTAGATTTATAAACCTTAATATTCTCTGCACCATACTTAGCGATTGCTTTTTCTTCAGTCAAGCCAACAGAACCAATAACTGGATGGCTAAAGACCACGGTGGCTACATCAGTGTAATCAAGCTTAGCATCAGCTTTATTGTTGAAGAGTCGCTCTGACAATTGACGTCCAGCCTTGACTGCAACTGGTGTCAAATCAAGTTTACCAGTCACATCGCCAAGGGCATAGATTCCAGGAACAGATGTATTTTCAAACTCATCCGAATAGATTGTTCCTTTTTCAGTCAGTTTAACACCTGTCTTTTCAAGACCAAAACCAGAGGTGTTGGCTGCGCGTCCAATAGCCCAGATGAGGCAATCAACAGTAATCGTTTCTCCATTATCGAAACTAATGGTCAAGGAATCATCTGCATTCTTCACTACCTCTGTCGCATTAGCATGCGTATGGAGGGTTGGACCAGATTTAGCCATTTCATCAACTAAAACATCAACGATATCCTTATCAAAGGTACGCAATGGACGATCTTTACGCACAAAGAGGTGTGTGTCACTTCCAAGAGCGTTGAGAACACCAGCAACCTCAACAGCGATGTAGCCAGCACCAATGACAGCTGTACGTTTTGGCACCTCATCTAGCTCAAAGAAACCATCGGAGGTAATCCCATATTCACTACCTGGAATGTTTGGATAAAGGGCGTGACCACCTGTCGCAATAAGGATATGGGGTGCTGTATAACGCTCACCCGCTACTTCAACCGTATGAGGGTCAACAAATCTTGCATACTCGTATACACGTTCAACGCCATTGCTATCAAAACCACGCTCATAAGAACCATGGATACGGTCGATATAAGCCTGACGATTGGCCTTAAGTGTTGCAAAATCAAACTTATTAATCGTCACATCAAAACCGTACTCACCTGCATAACGGTGAAGGGTTTCAGCAACCTGAGCACCATACCACATGACCTTTTTAGGCACACAACCTACATTGACACAGGTACCTCCGACCTCTTTTCCTTCAAAGAGAATAACCTTAGCACCATGCATGGCAGCACGATTGGCACTGGCAATACCACCAGAACCACCACCAATGACAATATAATCGTATTCTTTTACCATATTTTACCTCTTATGTTTCTTTATACAGCGTATTAGCTACTAGATAAGCCATTTCTGCCTATACTTTATCACAAAATAGGTACCCTGACAAAAATCTGCTACGACACAAAAAACAACCCCGTCACAACGAGATTGTTTTGTCATATCTTATTTATCAAGTGGTTTGCGGAGGAATCCGAAGAGGATACCTGATACCACAGCACCAATCAAGATGAAGAGAAGGTAGAGAAGGGCATTTGATGTGAGGGCAATAACGAAGATACCTCCGTGTGGTGCCATCAATTTGATTCCTGCCATACCTACAAGAGCACCTGTAAGAGCTGAACCGACGATAAAGCTTGGGATAGCGCGTGCTGGGTCAGCTGCACCAAATGGGATCGCACCTTCAGTGATGAATGAAAGTCCCATAACAATGTTTGTCAAACCAGAGTTGCGTTCTTCTTCAGTGAATTTATCTTTAAACAAGAGTGTTGCTACAAATACTGCCAACGGAGGAACCATACCAGCCGCCATAACTGCTGCCATAACAACTGAACCACCTGAAGTTACTGTTGCTGCGAGAGTACCTGTACCAAAGACATAAGCTGCTTTGTTGACTGGTCCACCCATATCCACTGCCATCATACCACCAACAAGGAGACCAAGTAGTACGGCTGAGCTTCCTGACAAGCTTGACAAGAAGTTATTAAGACCAGTATTAATTGCTGCCATTGGGATATTTACTGCCAACATCAAGAAACCAGTAGCAAATACACCTAGAAGTGGCAAGAGCAAGATAGAACGGATTCCTTCAAGGGCACGTGGAATACCTGCCAAGAGTTTACGAAGAACAAGGATAACACCACCTGCAAGGAAACCACCAACAAGAGCTCCAAGGAAACCAGAAGATACGCCAGCAAGGGCAAGGGTTGCTTTACCACCTGAAGCAAATGGAACACCACCAAAGGCTGCACCACTTGAAGCAATAGCACCAGCTACGAAACCTGATACCAAACCTGGTTTTTCAGCGATAGAGTAAGCAATGTAACCTGCAAGTACTGGAAGCATGAAGCCAAAAGCAGCGCCACCAATTGCTTTGAATTGAGCAGCAATTTCATGGTAAGAACCAAGTTGTGACAATTGATCTTTAGGAACACCCATGATTTGGTCAAGCAAGAAGGCAAGCGCAATCATGATACCACCACCGATAACGAATGGAAGCATTTGTGATACCCCACTCATCAAGTGTTTATAGAAGGCACCACCAAGGCTCAATTTCTCACTTGATTCTTGAACAGCTCCAGCATTTTCAGCGTGGAAGACTTCAGCTTTTCCATCCAAGATGTTTTGGATTAATTCTTGAGGTTGACGAATACCTGCAGCGACTGGTTTAGAAAGCAATTTTTTACCATCGAAACGTGCTGTTTCAACTGCCTTGTCTGCTGCTACGATAACACCTACAGCCTTACTGATTTCTTCAGCAGTCAAAGGTGTTCCGACACCTGAAGCACCGTTAGTTTCAACACGAACATTGACACCCATTTCTTCACCTGTTTTAATTAGTGATTCTTCAGCCATGTAAGTGTGAGCAATACCAGTTGTACAAGCTGTTACAGCTACGATAAGTGGTTTATCGCTTGAAGCTGCTTCTTTAACAGCTTGTGCTTTCTTAGCTTCCTCAGCTTGTGCTTCTTCTTCACCCGTATTGAAAGCAGCAATCACTTCATCTGGAGAAGTCACCTTACGCAAACGATCTGCAAAACCATCTTGCATAAGGTATTTTGACAACTCAGCAAGGGCTGCCAAGTGAGTGTCATTTGCTCCCTCTGGAGCAGCAATCATAAAGAAGAGGTCTGTAGGTTGACCATCAAGTGATTCGTAATCTACACCTTTATTAGATTTAGCAAAAAGTACTGTTGCTTCTTTTACTGCAGCATTTTTGCTGTGCGGCATAGCGATTCCATCACCCAAACCAGTTGATGTTTGTGCTTCACGAGCCATAATACCTGCTTTGAAAACATCAAAGTCAGTCACAACACCGTTGTCAACCAAGCTGTTAATCATTTCATCGATAGCAGCTTCTTTTGTAGTTGCTTGAAGGTCAAGCAACATTACTTTTTTGTTCAGTAAATCCTGAATTTTCATAGTTTTTCTACCTCTACTTTATTGTATGTTTCTTTAATAAATTCAATTGTCGCTAAATCATCTGAGAAAGCTGTAGATGTTCCACACGCTACTCCCCACTTGAGGGCCTCAATCGGATCACCTGATTTAACAAACTCACCAGTGAAACCAGCAACCATCGAGTCACCCGCACCAACAGAGTTTTTAACTGTTCCCTTGATTGGTTTAGCAAAGTAAGCAGCCTCTGGTGTGACCAGCAGAGCTCCATCACCTGCCATTGAGATGATAACGTTCTGGGCCCCCTTAGCAAGGATTTCACGCGCATATTTTTCAACATCAGCCAAACCATTAAGTTTGACATTGAAAATAGCTTCTAACTCATGGTTATTTGGTTTAACCAAGAGTGGTTGGTAAGCCAAGGAATCAATCAAGGTTTGTCCTTCAAAGTCACAGACAACCTGTGCACCCGTTTCACGCACTAGTGGAATCAATTTGTTATAGACCTTATTTCCAAGATTGCTTGGTGCTGATCCAGCAAAAACAACCACATCATCGGCACTTACACTTGAAAGAACTGCTTCCAATTCAGCCAATTGATTCTCATTAATGACAGGTCCTGCACCATTAATTTCAGTTTCTTGGTCAGCCTTGATTTTAACATTAATACGTGTGTCTTGATCCACTGCTACAAACTTGGTTTTAATGCCCTCTGCATCCAAACCATCTGTCACAAAACGTCCTGTAAAACCACCGATGAAGCCCGTTGCAGTATTATCAACACCTAAGCGTTGCAAAATACGACTAACATTAATACCCTTACCGCCAGCGAACTTATCATCACTCTCCATACGGTTAACTTCACCAATCTCTACTTTATCGATACGAACAATGAAGTCGATTGATGGATTCAGCGTTACAGTATAAATCATACTTCAATAACCCTCGTTTTCTCTTTTAATTCTTTTAGGAGCTCTTCTTCCGAAGCATTTGTAATTATGGTTACTTTTTCAACCTCAGCTACCTTAGCATAGGTAATCTGACCAAGTTTAGAGGCATCAGCTAGAACATAGGCTTTTTGCGCATTAGCTATAACCGTCCGTTTAATAACTGCCTCTTCCATGTCTGGTGTGGTGAAATAATTAGCATCAACGCCATTAGCACCAATGAAAGCACAATCAAAATTCAGTTGTCTGATTTGCTCTTGAGCAGTACTTCCAATAGAGGCATCCGTTGAATGTTTAACCTTTCCTCCAACAATCCTAGTGCTAACACCGAGATCTACCAGCTTAACCGCATGATGGATAGAATTAGTCACAACCGTTACCTGACGATTGGCCAAATGTGGAATCAAAAGTTCATTTGTTGTACTAGCCTCAAGAAAGACGACATCACCTTCCTTAATCAAATCGGCAGCATAACCAGCTAACTGAGCCTTTTCTTTAACGTTTCTAATAGCTTTTTGACTATTGGCAATTTCTTCCTTTAGACCATGAATGCTTTCAGCACCACCATGAACACGCTTAAGTTGGCCATCTGCCGCTAACTCGTCCAAGTCGCGACGAATCGTCGACTCGGAAGTATCACTTAACAAAACAGTTAGGTTTTCCAAAGTGACAAAACCATCTTGTTTCAACTGAGACAAGATAATCTGCTTACGTTCAGACTTTAGCATAATCTCTCCTTCTGTAATCGTTTACAAAGTCTATTATACTAAATTTTTAATAACTGTCAACTAAAAACAGTCAAAAAAAATCAAAATATTTCATTATAAAACACTAATCTGCCAAAATGACGCAATTTGATAAGAAAGTTCTTACATTTTCAAAAAAAACTTTCATTATCAAGTGCAAAATAAAAAAGCCTTTCGGCTCTCTTATCTTATTTGGCATAGTCAACCGCACGGAATTCACGAATGACTGTAACCTTAATATTTCCTGGGTAATCCAAATTCTTCTCAATTTGTTCACGTACCTTGTGAGACAAGATCGTAACTTCATCATCTGAGATTTTGTTTGGATGAACCATAATACGAATCTCACGACCAGCTTGAAGGGCGAAGCTTGTTTGAACACCGTCAAAGCTTGATGCAATTTCTTCCAAATCTCGGAGGCGTTTGACGTAATTCTCAACAGATTCATTACGAGCCCCTGGACGAGCCGAACTCAAAGCATCTGCTGCAGCTACAATAACTGCAATGACACTCTCAGGTTCTACATCGCCATGGTGGCTGGCAATAGCGTTAACCACAACTGGATGTTCTTTGTACTTACGTGCAAACTCAGCACCAATCTCTACGTGGCTACCTTCGACTTCTTTGTCAATGGCTTTCCCCACATCGTGAAGGAATCCAGCACGACGAGCAAGGGCAACATTTTCACCCAATTCACCAGCCATGATACCTGCTAGTTTACCAACTTCAACTGAGTGACGAAGTACGTTTTGACCATACGACGTACGGAACTGCAAGCGTCCCATAATCTTGATCAAATCAGGGTGAAGATTCATAGCGCCAATTTCGTAGGCTGCTTCCTCACCATACTCACGGATACGGTTATCCATTTCCTGACGGCTCTTCTCAACCAACTCTTCAATACGAGCTGGATGGATGCGTCCATCCTTAATCAAGGCTTCGAGAGTCATACGTGCAATTTCACGACGAACGGGATCGAAACCAGAAAGGACAACTACTTCTGGAGTATCGTCAATAATAACGTCAATACCTGTTAGACTTTCAAGCGTACGGATGTTACGCCCCTCACGTCCAATGATACGACCTTTCATATTGTCATCTGGAAGGTGAACAGTAGTTACTGTTTGTTCAGTAACATAATCTCCAGCCAAGCGTTGCATAGCTTGCGCCAACACGTTTTTGGCCTTCTTATCAACAGTATCTTTAACCTGTGCTTCTGCATCTTTGATACGTGTTGCAATCTCATGAGTCAGATTATTCTCAGTCTCCGTTAAGATTACCTCACGCGCTTCTGCAATGGTCATCTGACCAACACGTTCAAGTTCAGCTTGCTTCTCAGCCTCCAACTGAGTCACATTCTCTTCACGCTCATTAAGATGTTTAGATTTGTCAGCAAGACTCTGCTCTTTCTTCTCGAGGGCAAGTTCTTTACTTGATAGATTTTCATCCTTACGATCAAGGCTAGTGGCACGTTCTGTTAAACGATTTTCCATTTGTTTAAGCTCTTGACGTTCAGATTTGAATTCTTTTTCAATATCTTCTCGATATTTTCTAGCTTCCTCTTTTGCTTCTAACAAGAACTCTTTACGTTGAGCCTTACTTTCGCGTTCAGCAGTCACACGCAGATGATCTGCATCATGTTCCGCCTGACTGCGAAGGTTCACAGCGTCTTGTTCTGCCTTTAGCAAGGTAGTTTCTGCTTGTTCCTTAGCTTTGCTAAGTTTAATAGAAATTGCTAAATATCCAACGACTAAACCAATGAGTGCAAAGACAACTAAAATTATCATGTTTATCATGTCTTTACCTCAACTTTTCTAAGGTTTCCCTAAAGAAAACCGTCTTCTAGTGTATCATAATTATAGCGAATTCTCAAATAAATACTAGAACTTTAAACTGATTTTGTGGTATCATAACTCTATTAGAATAGGGAGGTATTACCATGCCAAAAGACGTTACTGTTGAAAGTTTTGAACTTGATCATACCATTGTAAAAGCACCGTATGTGCGCCTTATTTCAGAGGAAGTTGGACCTAAAGGAGATATCATCACAAACTTTGATATCCGTTTGATTCAACCTAATGAAAATAGTATTGACACAGGTGGTCTTCACACTATCGAACACCTACTCGCTAAATTGATCCGTCAACGTATCGATGGACTTATTGATTGCTCACCATTTGGTTGCCGTACAGGCTTCCATATGATTATGTGGGGTAAACAAGATCCAACAGAAATTGCTAAAGTTATCAAATCTAGTCTTGAAGCTATTGCTAACGAGATTACATGGGAAGATGTTCCAGGAACTACCATTGAATCATGTGGTAACTACAAGGATCACAGTCTTCATTCAGCTAAGGAATGGGCTAAACTTATCCTTGAACAAGGTATCTCAGACCAAGCCTTCGAACGCCATACCGTTTAAAAAACATTGGGATATATCCCAATGTTTTTTTAGTATTTTCTAAAACGTTGATAACGCGCTTCAAGCAAGTTCTCTGTTGATAATTGGCTTAATTCTGCCAACTCATCTACGATTGCTGTCTTAATTGCTTCTATAATTTCACTTGTAAAGTAACCACGTTCTGGGATCACCTTATCAACGATTCCCATATTAAGCAACTCGCCTGATGTAATCTTCATCAACTCTGCTGCCTCTTCTGAACGTGAGCCATCTTTCCAGAGAATAGTCGCAAATCCTTCTGGACTCAAGATAGAGTAGATGGTATTTTCAAGCATCCAAACCTTATCGGCTACTGCCAAGGCAAGAGCTCCTCCCGAACCACCTTCACCAATGATGATGGCAATAATTGGCACCTTAAGATCACTCATTTCCATAAGGTTACGCGCAATTGCCTCGCCTTGGCCACGTTCCTCTGCCCCAACACCAGGATAAGCACCTGCAGTATTGATAAAGGTAACGACTGGACGACCAAACTTTTCAGCCTGTTTCATGAGGCGAAGAGCCTTACGATAGCCCTCTGGATGAGGTTGCCCAAAGTTACGGTTAAGGTTATCTTGTAGGTTTCTACCTTTTTGGATACCCACTACAGTAACCGCTTGGCCATTTAAACGACCAATACCACCAATAATGGCACCATCGTCACGGAAATTACGGTCGCCATGAAGTTCGATAAAATCATCGAAGATTCCTTGGGCAAAGTCCAAAGCAGTTAAACGGCCTTGGTCACGCGCTTCTTTTAAAATACGTGCTACGTCGCTCATTGAACACCTCCATGGAATGATAAGAGTGTGGCAATGGTATCAGCCAACTCTGTACGTTTAACAATGGCATCAACAAAACCATGTTCTTGAAGGAACTCAGCCTTTTGGAAATCATCTGGCAAAGTTTCGCGAACTGTGTTTTCAATGACACGACGACCTGCGAAACCAATCAAGGTTTGTGGCTCAGCCAAGATAATGTCACCTTCCATAGCGAAACTTGCTGTAACCCCACCAGTGGTTGGATCTGTCAAGACAGTCAGATACAACAAGCCAGCATTAGAATGACGTTTTACGGCTGCTGAAATCTTAGCCATTTGCATCAAACTCATAATACCTTCTTGCATACGAGCACCACCAGATGCTGTAAAAATAACAACTGGAAGTTTTTCTTCAATCGCATGTTCAAAGAGCTGGGTGATTTTTTCACCAACAACAGTTCCCATTGAAGCCATGATAAAGTTAGAATCCATAATAGCCAAGGCTGTTCTTTGTCCCTTGATAGTTGCAACGCCAGTTACAACAGCTTCATCAAGACCCGTTTTTTCCTTAGTCGCTGCTAATTTCTCCATATAACCTGGGAAATTCAATGGATTTTCAGTTTTAATACCAGTAAAAAGTTCTTGGAATGACCCCTCATCAACCGTTAAATCGAGACGTTCTTTAGCGGAAATACGGAAGGTATAAGAACAATTTGGACAGATTTTAGCTTGTCCCAAGTCCTTTTGATAAATAGCTTGTTTACAACCAGGACATTTGGCAAAAAGTTCATCTGGAACTTCTGGCACTTGGTGATCAATCCCATTACGTACAGAACGGTTAGGATTGATACGGATATACTTTTCTTTTCGATCAAATAATCCCATAAACTTTATTCCTCACGATTCTGATAATCTGGTAGGAAAGTCTCCATCAAGAAGGAAGTATCATAATCCCCAGCGATAACGCTACGATCTGAAATCAAATCCAACTGGAAGTCAGCATTAGTCACAACACCATCGATTTCGAGCTCGTAAAGAGCACGTTGCATCTTCATGAGTGCCTCAAATCGATTTTCTCCATGAACAATGATTTTGGCAATCATTGAATCATAGTAAGGTGGAATAGTATAGCCAGGATAGACTGCACTGTCTACACGGAGACCAACACCTCCACTAGGTAGGTAGAGATTGCTAATTTTCCCTGGACTAGGTGCAAAGTTGAACTTAGGATTTTCTGCATTGATACGACACTCAATAGCATGTCCCTTGATTTCAATATCATCTTGGGTCACAGAGAGCTTTTCACCTGCAGCAATACGGATTTGTTCTTTAACAATATCCACACCACTTACAAATTCTGTAACTGGGTGCTCAACTTGAACACGGGTATTCATTTCCATGAAGTAGAACTGACCTGTTTTTTCATCAAGAAGGAACTCGATAGTACCCGCATTTTCATAATTAACAGCCTTAGCGGCACGGACAGCCGCTGAACCAATTTCGTGACGAAGTGTCTTACCAATAGCAACTGACGGTGATTCTTCCAAAACCTTTTGGTTATTACGTTGAAGAGAGCAATCACGCTCACCTAGGTGAACAATATTACCATAGCTATCTCCCAAAATTTGAACCTCGATATGACGAGCTGGGTAAATAACTTTTTCAATATACATCGCCCCATTACCAAAGGCTGCTTTAGCTTCTTGTGACGCAGATTCGAAAGCGGGAGCTAACTCTTCTTCAGTGTTAACTTTACGAATCCCCTTACCGCCACCACCAGCAGAAGCCTTAAGCATGACTGGATAACCAAGATGGTTGGCAACTTCCAAAGCCTCCTCAGCTGTAAAGACTTCACCATCTGAACCAGGAATTACAGGGACATTAGCCTTAATCATTTCAGCACGGGCATTGATTTTATCACCCATCTTGTCCATGACTTCGCCTGAAGGACCAATAAACTTGATGTTCATTTCTTCACAGAGAGTGGCAAATTTAGAGTTTTCACTCAAGAAACCAAACCCTGGATGAATAGCTTGAGCCTCAGTCACAATAGCAGCTGATAGGACACGATTCATATTCAAATAAGAATCCGTTGATTTTGCAGGCCCGATACAAATAGCTTCATCAGCGAGCATAGTATGGAGAGAATCCTTATCCGCTTCAGAATAAATAGCAACCGTTTGGATACCCAATTCACGCGCTGCACGGATAATACGCACTGCAATTTCACCACGATTGGCAATCAATAATTTTTTAAACATAAAACAAGATAACATCAGACATTTTTTGATAGTCTGTGTTGATTTCCTTTCTATGTGATAGACCAATGTCTAAAGAAAAATCCTTTCCGACTGTCGCCAGAAGGATTTTCACAAAACATTAGCTTCCAATAGCAAAAGTCAAAGTACCTGATGCAGCAAGTTTCCCATCGACTTCAGCCTTAGCTTCAACAACAGCAATTGTTCCACGACGTTTAACAAACTTAGCTGTCATAACAAGTTGGTC
>ERZ506769.1326-NODE-1326-length-13343-cov-4.905930_pt1 | contig 13343 bp, 10 predicted proteins | sample MGYA00513039_ERZ506769 | MGnify/ENA metagenome assembly ERZ506769 | reverse complement strand
GAAGAGGAAGCAGTATCAATTTAATATAGCAATTATTTAATATTCGTTATACTAGAACCATTTTCCGAAGACATACGAAGTTCTATTATTTCAATCCACACTCCCGCGAAGGGAGTGACGAGCATCATGTTTATTAAGACGAGCATATTTAAGAATTTCAATCCACACTCCCGCGAAGGGAGTGACAGGGGAAGATTACGGGTATACAACTTATAAGTCCAATTTCAATCCACACTCCCGCGAAGGGAGTGACGGAAGACTGCTTAAGAAAATGGGGAGTAGATACATTTCAATCCACACTCCCGCGAAGGGAGTGACGAGTTAAAGCCGCCAATTCACTGTTTGATTTACGATTTCAATCCACACTCCCGCGAAGGGAGTGACTTGGAAAGGTAGAGGAAACAGACTTGGAGGACTATATTTCAATCCACACTCCCGCGAAGGGAGTGACCGCTGCGTTCGCATTCTGACTACCAGCGTCATTGTATTTCAATCCACACTCCCGCGAAGGGAGTGACTCATACGGTACTCCATCAACTCCAACCAATGGATGATTTCAATCCACACTCCCGCGAAGGGAGTGACGATCAGTACCTTTATTGGAGTCTGGGGGTCTGGGATTTCAATCCACACTCCCGCGAAGGGAGTGACATCGTAGGCTTGTCGGAAGTCCTCTACGGATTCATTTCAATCCACACTCCCGCGAAGGGAGTGACCTCCAGCGGATTATGCCGCAAAATACGGCTACCAATTTCAATCCACACTCCCGCGAAGGGAGTGACGAAATAATCGGTGTTTTCTGCATCCTTCCGATGATTTCAATCCACACTCCCGCGAAGGGAGTGACCACTCCTTTTCGTATCTATTCCCACCTTTTTCAGATTTCAATCCACACTCCCGCGAAGGGAGTGACTTGCCGCCTTTTGGAAAAAGAGCAACAAATCAGAATTTCAATCCACACTCCCGCGAAGGGAGTGACAAGACGATCATGGAACGTCTTACCAAAATCCAGAATTTCAATCCACACTCCCGCGAAGGGAGTGACTACAAAATCTATCTCTTACGATTCCGGTACCGTATTTCAATCCACACTCCCGCGAAGGGAGTGACTGATAGGCCAAAACCGTTGGCAGATGCAACGATATTTCAATCCACACTCCCGCGAAGGGAGTGACAAAATCACGTAGGATAATGGCAAAAGATGAAAAAATTTCAATCCACACTCCCGCGAAGGGAGTGACATACTACCAGAGACTTATGTTTGATCTTAAACACATTTCAATCCACACTCCCGCGAAGGGAGTGACTCCGGGCATGCGCAAAATACGTGATATTTCGGCCGATTTCAATCCACACTCCCGCGAAGGGAGTGACTAGATCGACCCGTCAGCTCTTTTCCATAATCCAAATTTCAATCCACACTCCCGCGAAGGGAGTGACTGTGAGCCACAGTGTAGATGCAAAGAGGGATATTCCATTTCAATCCACACTCCCGCGAAGGGAGTGACATCTAGCAACAACGAATACTTTTGACAAACCAGTTATTTCAATCCACACTCCCGCGAAGGGAGTGACAAGTATTCGGACATTTCGGACACCCTAAAAAGAGATTTCAATCCACACTCCCGCGAAGGGAGTGACTGCAAGAGCGCCGATTGATTCCAAAATCCAAATGATTTCAATCCACACTCCCGCGAAGGGAGTGACCTTATGCCGACTGGTCTCTTATATATGGGGGTAATTTCAATCCACACTCCCGCGAAGGGAGTGACCTCCAAATGTATATGAGATTCCAGTTGCCAGTTATTTCAATCCACACTCCCGCGAAGGGAGTGACATGCACGGACAAGGTATGAAGTGGCATAACGGAGATTTCAATCCACACTCCCGCGAAGGGAGTGACGGAAGTTCTTCGTCAACTCCATCAGGGACGTTTTGATTTCAATCCACACTCCCGCGAAGGGAGTGACTGTAAATACAGGTGTTGCAGCACCGAGTATTATATTTCAATCCACACTCCCGCGAAGGGAGTGACGATGCAAAGGCAGGAATAGCCGCCATCCGTAAGGATTTCAATCCACACTCCCGCGAAGGGAGTGACAAGACGCTGGATTTCCAGCCGACAGCTTATGAGGATTTCAATCCACACTCCCGCGAAGGGAGTGACGCCACGGTATCTACGTAAAATGTCGGACTTGCAAATTTCAATCCACACTCCCGCGAAGGGAGTGACCTCACAATACTTCATTCTTTCTTTGCTTCTTCCATTTCAATCCACACTCCCGCGAAGGGAGTGACTTAGGTAAATCTCCTGTATCGTGGATCTCCAAAAAATTTCAATCCACACTCCCGCGAAGGGAGTGACCAGACAACCGACAGCGGAAGCAACATTGATTTTTATTTCAATCCACACTCCCGCGAAGGGAGTGACCGGATTGGATCGATCTCCCCGTTTTTCAGAGAGAATTTCAATCCACACTCCCGCGAAGGGAGTGACAAAGCAACGATCGGGAGACGGGACGATCTTTGGACATTTCAATCCACACTCCCGCGAAGGGAGTGACGCGGTTTGCTGACAATCCAGAAGCGTTCCGGTGCATTTCAATCCACACTCCCGCGAAGGGAGTGACGGGATATTGAGGACCTTGATACAACGGCATCCAAATTTCAATCCACACTCCCGCGAAGGGAGTGACTTGTCAGGATCATCCCTCTTGGCAGCCGGAACTTATTTCAATCCACACTCCCGCGAAGGGAGTGACGCAAAGCAGTTAGGTGTCAAGTCTGATTTTGAGATTTCAATCCACACTCCCGCGAAGGGAGTGACAAATCTCAAAGGACTTGATATTGTTTGTGTCTATATTTCAATCCACACTCCCGCGAAGGGAGTGACCTTCTGCATCTTGTCCGTGTTAAATAACTCCTTCTATTTCAATCCACACTCCCGCGAAGGGAGTGACGGCGGTCTGCGGGATAGAGACGGATTTCCTGTATATTTCAATCCACACTCCCGCGAAGGGAGTGACGGATCTGACAGGAGAAGAGATTGAGGTGACGGCATATTTCAATCCACACTCCCGCGAAGGGAGTGACTGATTACGCAAGGTAGATATATTGTATTTGTGAAATTTCAATCCACACTCCCGCGAAGGGAGTGACCGCTTTCGCTTCCAGTGCAACATCCGTTGTTTTATTTCAATCCACACTCCCGCGAAGGGAGTGACATCATCATGTGATTCTGATACTCTGTTAGCTCCTATTTCAATCCACACTCCCGCGAAGGGAGTGACGGTATACACAGATCAGAAAGACTTGCAGTTGGAAATTTCAATCCACACTCCCGCGAAGGGAGTGACCTGGCTATCTGGGATCGTTAAATGCCCAGCGTGTGATTTCAATCCACACTCCCGCGAAGGGAGTGACTTCCGAAACAGAGTTATGGCCTGGGGCTTATGAAATTTCAATCCACACTCCCGCGAAGGGAGTGACATGGAGGTGTTTTATGACATCATCTGGACAATGGCATTTCAATCCACACTCCCGCGAAGGGAGTGACGGCAAGCGCATCACAGATGTAGCTATTAAGGTAATTTCAATCCACACTCCCGCGAAGGGAGTGACCCGCTCATTAAGATGCTGCAGCAGGAGATCAACAATTTCAATCCACACTCCCGCGAAGGGAGTGACCATGTCCGCTGCACAGCACGACAGGATGCACGACAGATTTCAATCCACACTCCCGCGAAGGGAGTGACAGCAATTTTGCCTAATTTTAGGCTTTATATTCTTTAATATTACTCAATTCTACCAATATCATTCTCTTTTCCTCATCATATTTCTCTAACTTTCACCTCTTCAACTAATTTTTGTGCATTTTTTTGGTGCGAATCTCCCAGCATTTTTATGTTTGCTTATCATCCGCACCCCAGTTACATAATAAGAATTCCATCCGCCGAAATTCCTCTGTCTACACCAACATGTTCGACTTTTGTTTTATATTGATTTCCCAAGTAATAAAATCTCAAACTATCAACTTCTTCATCGATGATATCTGTCAGTTTTGCCTTAAGCATAACACACTGTGCATTATCTAAGATACATTCGAATACAGAATTTTGCACTCTTCTCCCATAATTTACACACTGTTTTGCCACTTGGCGCAATCTCCTCTTTCCAGCCGCTGTTTCTGTGTTCACATCATATGTAATCAACACTAACATCCCATTTTCGCCTCATTTCCAGAGAAATACCGGATAACCATCTAAATCCCCTCTCAAATATCTTGCCAAGAGCATGGCCTGTACATAAGGAACCATTCCCCATTCTATCTTTTCTTTAAGATACGGATGGGTCAGTGTTTCTTTCTTTTTATTCTGCCATTCTGTCAACAATTTTTTTCTTAGATCATCATCCATCAATACAGCTCCATTTTCTTTTGTCACAAAATTTTTACCTGAAATTATCCTCTTATTAATCAGTGATAGAACAAATCTATCTGCCAGCACTGCTCTTAATTCTTCGATTAAATCTAATGCCAATGATGCTCTACCTGGACGCTCTGTATGAAGATATCCAACATACGGATCCAAACCAACGCTTTCCAGCGCCGATATAATCTGATTTGTAAGCAACGTATACACAAAAGACAGTAACGCATTTACATTGTCCTTTGGAGGTCTTTTATTTCTACCTTGAAATTTAAAATCCTTTTTCTGCTGTAATATCAATTGTTCAAACACTCCAAAATAAATACTCGCTGCTTCGCCTTCATATCCTCTTAACTGATCTTTTGATTGGCTATTTTGAATATATCCCAAAGAATTTTTCAAATACTCAGATGCCGCCTTTACTCGTTCTACATCTATTTGAAAACTATGATCCCGAACAGCACGTTCCAACACCCATCTTGCATTATGCACCTTCCCTAAAATGCAATTCTTTGCTATCTCAAGACTTTGTTCTTCACTTTTTGTACTGGCATACTGCTGTTCTCTCAATATAACATTTCCTTTTACCTTTCCCGTTACTCTGGCCAAAAATTTCCCCTGAGGTGTCATATAACACAAAGAAATATTCCGATCCGCACATGCTCCCATAAGTGCAGGACTTGTTCCTTTATATCCAAAAGAAACTATTCCTTCTAAATTATGCAAAGGCAAGCGTCCTATTTCAGTCGAATCTTCAAGAATTACAATATTTTCTCCATCTAATGCCAAATAACTGTTCTCAGAGGTCACATATAATGTATTCAATAACTTTCTCATTACTCTTCCTCCTTCAGCATCTGAGTAATATATGCCCTCACAGACCCCGACTTTCCAAGTCTAGGTAAACAAATATCTCTGAGAGAACATGCATTACACGATTTACTATATTTCATCTTCGGTGTATATTTCCTATCAAAATATTGATGCATTTCTTGAAACATATCGATGACTTCTTGTCGCAACTCCTCTGTAATCGTTATTACCTCGCGCCTCCTTGTTTCCCCATAAAACAATGCTCCCTCTGGAATTTCTGTAGAAAACATTTCCTCCAAGCACAATACTTGCGCTGCAAGCTGAAGTCTGTCTTCCTCAGTAACTTTTGGCTTTCCCTTTTTATACTCAATCGGATAAACAGAAAACAATCCTCTGTGACCGTGTAATTTTACTCCATCTTCACATCTGTGAAACTCAACAACATCACATTCCCCACTGACTCCCAGCAATCTTGAAGCAATCGGAAGCGATCTTGCCACAAGCAGATCTTTTCTCTTTTCCACGAGATACGGATCATGTGCTCTTTTATGCATCAATTCCCCGACAACTGTATGCACATTTTCTGCCCATTGCTGTTCAATATGAATCAACGCCCATTGTCTTCTGCAAAATTTAAAATGTTGAATACCTGATAACATCAAATAATCATCTTCTGCATATTCCATCAAATCATCCTTTTCATTTCTACTGAATCCGGTATATTTTCCTCATGAACCTCAACAATATAATCTCTATAACTTCTAGGATATTCTACTTCCTCTTTTTTTCGCACCTCCACAGAATCAAATAATTTATAAGCCGGACAATCTCCTAATTCTTTGCTGTGTTTAAATACGATCAGTTCCCGGACTGCCATATTTCCTCTTGCGGCAGAATGATCATGTTCAAACATATTGATAATTGCTTCCCACAACAATTCAAGATCTTCCTCTGAAAATCCTGTCACTTTCCGAGCCAGGTTCGCAGATACATACCCTTCTACACGATACAGTCCATAAGGTACTACACTCTTTCTTCCCATTTCCGTACTTTTGTTCGCAGCATCTTTTTCTGTAGTAATCGCCACCCTCGTGATTGTAACTTCCTGCGAAACAATTGGATCAATGCTTCTTGCAAATCCAAGCTGTACCGGTCCTCTTACCTGTCCACAATTTAAAGCAGCTTTTACAAACGTTGTCATCACAGCACCAAATGTTCGAATATCAAAAAAGTTCTGGCACATATAATCCCGGATTTTGACATCGACATTCTCATCATTTTTCTTTAATTTTTTCAAAGATTCTGTTACCTTTTTCTCGTCTGTTTCCTCCACTCCAACACTTGCACATGCCTCACGGTCACTTCTATTTAGAGGAACATCATCTTTTATATAAATCTTATAGCCTTCTGCATCTTCTTTGACCGTCTCAATATAATTCCGGATTTTTCTTTTCAAACAGACATCTGTGACTAACCCAAGTCCACTTTCCGGATCAATCCTCGGCATATTCCCCGCGTCCGGATCCCCGTTCGGATTTCCATTTTCCACATCAAATAAAACTACAAATTCATACCTGTTTTTAATCACTTCACTCATTTATTTTTCCTCCCTTTTTTCATATTTTTTCTGTTTCTGATGATAATAACCGATTGCAAACATTCCCTGCTCTTCCAACGACAATCGTTTTGGAAAACCTTTCTGACAATCTATCTTCCACATAAGTTCAGCTAAAAGTTTTTCATAATATTTTTTTGCTCCGTCCTTCTCTCTTCCTATTTTTTTTAAATGACTATTTTTGAGCTTGATCAAAATAGGAAATACAGATGCAGGTGTTCCGCATGCTGAATTGTAATACCGGTCTCGAATTGTCGCCTGGATATCTGGATTTGCTTCTATCTGTATCGCTTCCAAAACAAAAAACAGCCTTCCAAGTACATACGCAATATCATTGCTTTCTTCATTCAATCCCATATAATCCTCTCCTTTCTCCCAGTTACGATTTCTCATTAAATATGCCTTTATAATGGCGATCCTTCTCCAATTAAGTTTTCCTTCATCTTGCTCTGCACGGATGCGAATCAAGGTATCTGAATACAAGCGTTCCGGATATCTGCTGCCTGATAAAATTGCCCGAAAAGTCATGGCAGCCATGTTTGATACTGGCTTTTTATCCGTTGATTTTTTATTAACCGTTTCAAACAGCATTTCCCTCACGCTCAGATACTCTTTCTGTTCCCATTTGGGTCTGATTAACTCCATCCTCTTATAATGGGCAAAAATATTTTTCAAAATGTTTCCAAATGAATTTTCATAGAAAAACCGCACGGATAATCTTGCCGCATTCGGCGCTAATCCAAGAACATAAAACCTTTGTTCTGGATCCAATTCATTTCCCTGATATATTACAGGCTGTCCTAACCGTATCCGTTCAAAAAGGCTCTTTAATTCCTCCTGATTATCTGTAGGTGAATCCATACATCCCATAAATACAGCCTGGTAATCTGTCTCTGCACTTTCTGCCCAGAAAACAACCATCGTATCCCCGATCTGTAGTGAATATGTTCTGTTCGATAACAAATAATTCAGTGCCGTTGTATAAGCAAACTCTCCATAGGTTCCTACCGGAGCATTATAGCTTTGCTCCTTTCCATATGACTCAAACGCAGGTGCATTAAAGGAAACCAGTGCCGCTCCACTTGACTGCGCACCCGGAACACCTTTGATTCCTCTGTGGATTCTTGCTATTTCTGCTCTTTCTCCCGTCACAAGACAAATTCCCTGGACATCTTTACTCTCCCCGGAATTATGACTGTCCCAAGCCACCTTGACCTCTGTATCATCCTGAGCGTAATCCATGTCCATTCCAAAAATCAAATTGCTTCCATCTGTAATTTCTTCCCAATTATCTCTGATTTCCGGATGTTCCATTGCTTCTTCAGGATTCCACTTTTCAAAAAATAAGTATACTGCCTTGGCCATCGTACTTTTTCCCGGAGCCAATATAGATAGATGTCTTTCCCTTGCAGCATCAAAGCACTCTTTTGCTCTCTTTTTGCTTTTTTCATCTGTTTCCTGGCTGATCCCAAGTAAATATTTCGCATTGTCACACAAAAAATTAGCAGATACACCCGAAGATCTTGTAACCATCTCAGGTACTAAAAACACTTGAGGAACCTGAACCGTTTTCTTTCCCCGCTCTTCCTCTGTCTTCAAACAGCTGATTCCCTTTACATCTCCCTCTTCAGACAGATTGATTTGATAAGATACTTTTGCACTGCACCATCCAGGCTTAGGTACCTTTCCCTCCTCTGCCAGGTTTTCATAATATTTCGCAAGCGCCTGCAAAATCATCGTATCACCTCGCAATTCTGCAAATCTATGACTCCACGCTTCATAACCGCCCTAAAAAACATTGGACTGATATTTTCTTTATCGCTATAATCCATATCAAACAACATCAATCCGAAATCTTTTTCAGGCACATCGTCAAAAGCGGTCTTAATTTCCTCTTCCTCACATAATGCAAAGTTTGCCGGAAACTCTCTGCATCCAAAATATGGCATATGATAACACTCTCCTCTTCTCAGACGTCTCATCATAATATCCTTAAATTTCCCTGGATTATCTGTTTCATTTGCCTTCTCTGTCATCTCAAAGTGTGCTTCGATTACATACTCCACATTCGTCAAAATCATAGAAGCTCTCTGAACGATTTCTTCTTTACTGCTTATATAAAGAGGTTTCTTGCCCCCATTATACGCTGACAGTACATTACTGGCTAAAACCTTACTCTTCACTTCATTTCTTCGTACACTTGTAAAATGAATCGGATTTTTTACATATATCTTATCAATGATCCACCGCATCCCCGGATGCCAGTAAATAGCTTCCAAAATTCCTCTCGCCGCCGAAGGTGTCATTACGTCATAAGAGTATCGTTCTACTTTTAACTCAGGACGTGAAAATAATGCATAATCTCCCCAGACTTTTACCTTTACTCCCATTCCCATATTCTCACCTCTTTTTTCATTCTCATTATAAGATCACTCCTTCCTCGTAACACGCTGCAATATAATCTCGTGGCTGATAATAAAAATCTGTATTATAATCTGAAATATGCTCATCAATCCATGAATGATATACCTCCCAAATTCCCTTTATAACTTCCTCATCGCCATAGGAGTCTTCTATCAAACGCTCATATACTTCTCCTATATTCCAGTAATCAGGGACTAAATACTTACACTCCTTCTCATTATCAAAATTTCCCAATGTTATCTTACTTTCCTCTATAAATTCATCCGCCACCTTCTCAATTGGCTCGCAGTGGAACACATCTGCATACTCATAAATTCTCTCAATCCGTTCTTCTCCAAGAAAATCTACTACCTGTTTTCTCGTTCTTTTCACTTTTCTTCCAATATATTCAATCAAACTACATGTAAAAAATAGGTGATTGTTATTTTTTCTTGCCATATGACACCTCACATCCTACAAATTTCAGTGTATCCAAAGCAGAAATCGTATGAAAGCTAATCTGATGAGTAGGATACTTGAATTTTACCAACTCCCAAAATGCAGCCCTTGATATTTTCCCATCAATAAAATTCTGTATATAATTATAAATCGTATCATCTGCCATTGGTCCTTCCACAATATCATATTTGTGTGATTTCCCCTGACGACACGCCACAATAAAATCCAACCATTCTTCTGTCATTTCTTCAAATAAAAGGTAATTCAATTTTTCATTTGGCTCATATTCGTATTGATTAACATATCCCTTTTTTCCATATCTCGTAGCCCATCGTTCTGCTTGTTCCTGATATCGTGTGCAATAAAATCCAAAATAAAAATCTTTGTTATATTTCGCTTTTCTAATCTCAGGATATTCCACTATCGCATTACTTCCATGATATAAAATCATCCACATACTCCTTTATCTATTTCACCTTATTATTCTCATTATTTTATCTATTCTCTTATATTGTCAATATATCATACTTTTCCTCACTAATCAACCCAAATACCATTTTGTTAAAATACTTCTAATGAATTTTTAATATACTACATTTTTCTATTGTACTCCTTGAGCCTTAAAAAGCTGTATGCTATACTTACCTTGTCGGATTTTTCTGTGGATTGAAATATTAGTAGTAGCTTTAACTACTGCAAAAGAAGCAGTGTTTATGATAGAACTCCTCAAAGTTCTGCATATTCACTGCTTCTTTCATTTCCTATCCATTCTATTTCATAATTCTTTAAAAAAACAATACCATCCCATTATCAATTTCTAATTCCAGCCCCATCTCTTCTGTATATCTGCTCTCATCTGTCAATTCATAAAAATCTTCCATATTTTCCGCTATTGGTTTCAGCATGCCGGCGCCATACATCTTGTCAAATGTCTGATCATACACTGTAACGCAATATTGAGTTGCATTTCGCATCCCAGATCTGGTAAATCCTTTCACTTTTAATTCTCGGAGAATCTTATCTGCTTCCTCTTCACAATTTATAAAAACTGTTTTTGTATTTTGTTCAATCAATCGGAAGTCTTTTCCTACTTGCGCAAACCGATATTTTATTTTCTTATTTGTAAACTCGTCCATGATTTTTTTCTTATCCAGACTTTCTCCCTTGATATGATACAGCATTTCAAAATATCTTGTAATAGTCTCTCTATCTGAGAGATTCCTTCCATCTGCTATCAGACTTTTTGTTACATCGATCTGCTGACGCTGTCCTAAAATGTTCTCTTTTTCTTCAAATCTAAAAATCAACACTTTACTCTCTTCCACCTTACGCTGCCCTTCTCTGTTGCATCGTCCTGCCGCTTGTATCATGGAATCCACTCCTGCCAGTTCTCGGTAAACTGACTGAAAATCAAGATCTACGCCTGCCTCTACAAGGCTGGTGGAAATGAGAATACATTTTTTATTTTCCCCGAGCCTTTCTCTTATCTCATTTAAAACCCGTTTTCTATGCTTCGGATACATACTTGTGGATAAATGGTATACACCGTCTTCTTTTAACTCTTTGTAAATATTTTGTGCTCTCTTTTTCGTGTTGACAATACAAAGTGCCTGATATTCCTCCGTTAGCTTGTTCATCAGACAATCTTCCGTCACTGTTCCGATATTTTCAAACAATGTTCTCTTAAAAAAATGAAATTGTTCATCCATTCTAGGACACAGCTCTGTTGCTAAGACTTCACTCTGGAAAAATGATTTTAAAGCCGGCTGAGTTGCTGTACACAAAACAACACTCGTCTTATAATTATTGAGAAGTTCTTCTATCATTGCAATGCACGGTTTCAGATAATCGTTTGGCAACATCTGCGCTTCATCAAAAATAATCACACTATTTGCAATATTATGTAATTTTCTGCATTTGGAAGGCTTATTTGCAAATAAGGATTCAAAAAACTGTACGTTTGTTGTAACAACAACCGGTTTATCCCAGTTCTCAGCTGCAAGCTGCATTGGCTGAAGTTCTTCCGCTCTTTGAGAATCCACTTCATAAGCAATATTACAATGATTTTCCAGCACATTTTCGTCTCCTAAAATCTCTCTGAACACCTTCGCATTCTGTTCAATAATACTTGTATATGGAATGACATAAATTACCCGATCCATTTGATTTTCGACTGCATGACGTAATGCAAACGCCAAAGAAGCTATTGTCTTTCCACCGCCAGTCGGAACTGTCAGACGAAATAGTCCTCTCTCAGATCTTCCTTCTTCTAAACAATGCTTTAAAATTTCTGTTCTCCTTCCATTTACTGTATCCATGTCCTGATTTTTCAGCCATTCTGAAACATGCTTTTCCAATTTTTCAAGAAGAACTCCCACCGGTTCCCCAGAATTTCTTACCTTTTTCCCACGACTCATAAATGCCTCTGTATCTAGGAAATCAGCATCGACCAGACAAGAATACAACATTCTTATAAAAACACTCATGGAAAAATCTAGATTCACTGTCTTCTTGAAATCAAATGGATCCGTTACGATTTCCGGAATATCAATTTCTGTCTGATATACCTGATAATCACTGATTTTTTTCTTTCTTCTCCCCATTAGCGTAGGATCACCTGCATTGTCATAATTACTGCCATAATCCGGAAGCCCGGTATGATGCCCACCGATGCAATATTCTAAAAAACGGTACTTTCCACCTTTCTCCACGCAGACCCTCGCTCCTGCCGTAGAGTGATCCACCCTCTGATTACTTTCCCCTGTGATCCTTTTCAGGAAATCCACAGAATACTTTCCAATATCATGTAGCATCCCATTACAGTAACCCCAGTCTTCTTTCCCAAATTTTCCCGCAAATTCTCCTGAAAGTTTTGCCGTTCCTTCCAAATGATTTTTTACTGTCTGTATCCTTTTTTTATCTTTTTCATCGATATGTGCTATATATTCCATAATTTTCCTCTAACCTTCCCAATGCAGATTTCATTCTCCCACCTTACCAGAATACGCTTTCACTCTTTACAGATATTCAGTTACTTTAATATAAGGAACAACATTCCGTTTTGTCGCCCTTCCATGCACTCTATCATATTCTTTCAATGCCCTTCTGAAAATGCCTACCAAGGTTGCTGTATTGAAAGGAACACGCGTAAATCTTTTCATATTCCTTCATCCCCTGGACTTGCCAAAACATATCATAAAAACTTATCTTATAAGCTCTCAGCCAATCCCACATAATCTCCGGATCAGCAACATTTGGATTATCCAGATGACACCTACTGCATAATAATACATGATTTGATGGAATATCTTCTCCTCCAAGTGATTCTGGAACTATATGGCATCTCTAAAGATGTCTCTTACATCCACTTCTCGAGCATCTCTCATGTGCTTCTGAAAAATCCACACTCATCCACTTCTGCTTCCCAGTACTCTACAATTTGTTCTTTTGTCGTTTTGATCTTCTTTCTTTTACTCATATAATCTCTCTTTTCTGTAGACAACACACCGTCTCAACGATACTTTCGTTGTCCCAACAAAGTTCCTGTGTTTCCCTGTCTCCAAAATACACCGGAAAACGGAACTTTATGTGCTTCAGGAATCTGCCATCTGGCTGCTCCTGCTCGT
>ERZ506769.1293-NODE-1293-length-13664-cov-3.865089_pt1 | contig 13664 bp, 9 predicted proteins | sample MGYA00513039_ERZ506769 | MGnify/ENA metagenome assembly ERZ506769 | reverse complement strand
GTAGAGGATCGCATTGCCCGGGCAGACGCCTGCAAGATCGAGCACGACCTCAGCCCTGAGACCTACCAGTGCCTGCGCAAATTCGTGGATAATCTGAAGGCCAGAGGCGAAGCCCCTGCGGAAAACGCCGAAAAAACGGAAAGCTGATTTTTAATTTCAAATGCCTGTGGTTTTCTGGAAACCACAGGCATTTTTTGCTCAAAAATTCAGATTCAATTCCTCCGCAAGGCAGTAGGGGCAGTACAGAGAGCCTTTTTCCACCTCTTTATGACATTTAGGACATTTCATAGACAGTCCTCACTTACTGATTTTCCAGATAATTCTGAAACTCCTCCATAGACATAAGAACTTTTCTCGGTTTTGTTCCCTCTTCCGGTCCCACTACACCTGCGTCGCAGAGCTGATCCATGATTCTTGCCGCTCTGTTGAAACCAATCTTAAACATTCTCTGCAGCATACCAATAGAAGCTTTCTCTTTCTCTATGATAAACTTACCTGCTTCTTCAAAATGGATGTCCCTTTCATCTCCGGACATACCTGTTGTTACAGGAGAATTTACCTGCTGCTCGATCTGTTGGTTATACTGGACACCCGGATTTTTATCTGCAAGAAATTCAACCACAGCACTTACCTCATCATCAGATACAAATGCACCCTGAAGTCTTGCAGGCTTCTGATATCCCTGAGGATAAAAGAGCATATCACCTTTTCCAAGAAGCTTCTCGGCTCCGTTCATATCCAGAATTGTCCTGGAATCCACACCGGAAGATACAGAGAAAGCAATTCTGGAAGGCATATTCGCCTTGATCAGACCGGTGATAACATTTACAGACGGTCTCTGTGTGGCAATGATCAGATGGATACCTGCCGCACGTGCAAGCTGGGCCAGGCGACAGATAGCATCCTCCACCTCTCCGGGCGCAACCATCATAAGGTCTGCAAGCTCATCCACGATGATCACGATCTGCGGCATTTTCACAGGTTCTTCTTCAGCTCCTGCCGCCTTGATCTGCTCTGCTTTTCTATTATATTCATCCAGATTACGGACACCGTACTCCGCAAATGTATTGTAACGGTTTGTCATCTCCTGTACTGCCCAGTTTAATGCGCCTGCTGCTTTCTTCGGATCTGTCACAACCGGAATAAACAAATGTGGAATTCCATTATACACACTGAGCTCTACTACTTTAGGATCGATCATGATAAGCTTTACTTCATCCGGATTTGCCTTGTACAGGATACTGATGATAAGTGTATTGATACATACTGATTTACCTGAACCGGTTGCACCTGCGATGAGAAGATGTGGCATTTTGGCAATATCCGCAACTACAGTCTTACCTGCAATATCCTTTCCTACTGCAAAAGAAAGTTTGGATTTTGCCTTCTGAAATTCTTCTGACTGGAGCAGATCTCTGAGCATAACCGTACTGTTCTCTTTATTGGGAACTTCAATGCCCACTGCTGCTTTGCCGGGGATCGGTGCTTCAATACGGATATCAGGAGTGGCAAGATTCAGTTTGATGTCATCTGCAAGACCTACAATTTTGCTGACCTTCACTCCCATCTCGGGCTGAAGTTCATAACGGGTAACTGTTGGTCCGCAGCTCACATTAGTGACAGTCACGTTCACGCCGAAATTGTGAAGTACTTCCTGGAGTTTTTTTGCAGTCTTACGCAGATAGGCATCAGAATCCCCCTGAGCTTTGCTGCTTCCTTTCTTCAGCAGATTTAAGGCTGGAAATTTATATTCTTTTTTTACGGCTGCTTCCTGTCGGGTGATCTCATGCTGAATGTTTACAATTCCGCTCTGTATCTCTTTTTCAGAAGATTTGGGGTTTTTCGAAGGCGGCCGCACTGCCTTCTCATCCTGAAAAGGGGGCAGATCTTCCTCCGGTTCTGAAACCACAGATTTCTTCCGGTCAGTGACAGCATCTTCAAATGGAAGGTCTTCCTGCTGTTGTGATTCATTATCTGCCTCGTATGTATCCGGGGATGTATCCGCTCTGTGAATCTCAAAATTCATCGGAGCATCGATGTATGGTTTATTATCCGCATCATCAGAGGATTTAATCCCTGTGTTCTCAGTATTCTCCGCAGCTTCGGCTGTTTCTGTTGCTGCTTTATCTGTATCTGCTGCTTTTTTCAGAAGTTTCCCCTTTTTCTTTGGCTTCTGTTCAGAATAGCCTGTCAGCTTGGTTCCTTCCAGAAAGCTGCCTTTTTTCATTTTTTTTGCTTCCGAAGGATCCATGAGAAAGTCATCATCTGAAAATTCATCATCGCCAATTTCTTCCTCCAGTCTGCGGACTCTTTCTTCACGCCGCTGTTCTCTTATAAGCTGACGTTCTCTGACACGTTCTTCTCTATATCGCTCACGTTCAGGCTGCCCCTGCATATAGCGCATATGTCTGTCTTTTACAAAATCACACACCTTTATAACCAGCCGCGTTACAAAATCGAGCAGAGAGCGCTGTGTGATAATGATCATACATACAACAAATGCCAATATAATGATCACATATCCGCCGATAGTTCCAAAAGCAGATGTGACAGAAATACAGATCGCTCCTCCGATCAGACCACCGCCTGTTTTATAATCTGCGCTTAAAGCATAATAATCCAGCAAAGTTGTACTCTGCATATATCCGTCTGTGAGAAGCTGCGCTGCCCCACACAGAAACAGAAACATCACAAACGCCGCTGCAAGTTTCTTATATGCCAGCCGGTTTGTTTTATTGATCAGAATAAATGCTGATTCAAGGAAAAATACGATTGGAAACAGATATGCCATCAGTCCCATCAGTCCGAAACAGAAATTACTGATCGCATCTCCCACAAAACCACCTGCTCCAAAATTGCTTGCCATCAGGATCACACATGCGGCCAAAATCACAAATAATATGATTTCTGTCTGAAATCTGCCGACTTCCTGTTCCATTGCTGTCTTCTTTTTTGTATTTCTTCCCGAATGCCCGGTATTCTTACTCTTTGATGCTGCCATTCTAAGGCTCCCCTCCTTGATCTTCTCGTAAATATCTTCCCTTTACAGGGCAAAATTTAATGCCAGTGTAATAATACCGACTATAAATGAATAATATGCAAAATAGCGTAATTTTATATTCTGAGTCATGGCTATTGTATTTCGGATAACAAGACATCCCGCAAAACCGGCGATGATCATTGCAAATACATAGGTAAACCCAAGTCCTGCCGTCATTTCAGAAGCACCAAAATTTCCGATTTCCGTAAAAAAAGCACCTATGATAGCAGGCAGGCTCATAAAAACAGAAAAACGAACCGCAAATTTGCGGTTATATCCGCATAACAGTGCAGCACATAACGTAAATCCCATTCTGGAAATCCCCGGAAAGACAGCAATCCCCTGACAAATTCCAATCCACATGGCGCTGTCATAAGAGGCCTCTCTCGGTCCCTTTTTTCCACCGGATTTATTCAGATCTGTTACCAGAAGAAATACGCCTGTAAGTAAAAATCCGATTCCCGGAACAATCTGAGAGTCTGCGGCCAGAAGAGCCAGCCGTTTTCCTGTAAGTCCCAGAAGTGCTGTTGGAATCATGGAAATCACAAGAAGAGCACCTGTTTTCCGATATGTTCCAGTGACTATTCTGGCATAACCCAAACTTTCCCCTGTCTTCTTGTTATGGATATATAGATTCAGATTACCGATCATATCCATAAACATCCCCAGAAGTCCCAGTCCGATTTTTTTTAAATCTTTGCGGAACAAAAATATAATTGCTGCCGCACTTCCAAGATGGAGCATCGTTTCTGACAGCAATCCGGTTTCGTGGCCGATTCCCATATATTGTTCCAATATGCATAAATGTCCCAGGCTGCTGACAGGAAGAAATTCCGTCACAGCCTGAATGACAGCCAAAAATATCAAATATACAACGATCATAGAACTGATTCCTTTTTGTTTCTCCAAAATTATGGTTTATTATAGCACACTCAGAAAGGCTTTACAATAAAAAGCCCCTGACTGTCATGTTCACAACGTAGCCAAAATTCATTCATTTTCCTGCTGCTTTTTTTCTTTTTCATGTGCCAGCAGTTCCTGTACCGATTTATGTGCAATCCGGAATTCTTTTTCAAAATAAGCATTGATCTCTGCACCGTATAACAGAAGATTCATACAGATATACAACCATACCATGACCATGATGATCGTCGCAAGGTTTCCGTACATATTACTGAACCCCGGAAAAATCTCAAAATAAAAAGAGAATCCGTATGAAAATATCGACCATGCAACTGCTATGATCAAGGCTCCGGGAATCTGGCTTTTGAATGTGGCTTTTCTGTTCGGAAGAACCTTATACAACATAAGAAAAACCAGAAATAACACACCAAATACCAACAGTGCTCTTGCCCCCAGTATTTTTCCCAGAACTCTTCCAAGAAAAGGAATATATCTTGATACAACTTTCTGTATTTCGTTTCCGAGTACAAGCATAAGCAGAGACACGATTACCGCAATCACCAGTGATAAAGTATAGAATACTGCATAAATTCTGGTTAACAGCCAGTTACGGGTTTCTTTTACATGATAAATGGTATTTAATCCATTGATGATAGACTGCATTCCTTTTCCGGCAGACCACAGTGCCACAATTGCTGACAAAGGGACAATTGCAGTACTTCTTTTGTATACATCTACCACGATCCCCAGAACAAAACTCTGCAGATTCTCCGGAATAAAAGCAACGATCGCATCCCTGACTACATTATAGGTCAGAGGTGTATACCGTACCAGTGTAGTCAGAAACAGAATACAGGGAATAAAAGACATGATCAGAAAATACGCTGCCTGTGTCGCATAAGCTCCTACGTGATCTCCGGATACACGTTCCATAAACCCGAATAAAAGCCCTGTAACAGACCGGGTTTTATTTTTCTTTTTCATATATGTCTCCATTCTGTTATTTTACAGCAGTCATTTCTGATAATGCATTTATGGTGATTGCTGTAATTATAAAGATAACTGTTTCGAATATCTCTGTTTACTATCATACCATGAAACTGCCGTTATGACAAACATGAATTATGGATAATAAAATCCGGTTCTTTTCATGCTGGAACGCTGTAGATATGAAAAAAACCGGATCAATATGTAATTAGTTTTATGGTCAGATTTTTACTTTCTGATGTAGAAATGATAAGCAGTCACAGAATCATACTGTTCACCTGCATTAAGAATCGGGGAGTGGAAATCTTCAACATTGACCGCATTCGGTTCAACCTGCGTTTCCAGACAGAAAGCATCCCGCTTATTGTAAGTATGACCATTTTTACCATGTTCATTTTCGACAAAATTTGCTGCGTAAAACTGTACACATGGACAGTCGGAAGTGACATCCATGGCAATTCCGGTTGTATCACTGTATGCGGTTGCGATCAGTCTTCTGTTTCCTTTTGCATAGTTGTCTGTCACATAATTGTGGTCATATCCGCCTGTGAATTTCAGCTGCTCAAATTCTGCTTCAATATCCTGCCCGATCTGTTTGGCAGTTCTGAAATCCATGGGAGTCCCTGCAACTTCCTCATACACTCCTGTAGGAATGGAATGACTGTCGGCTACAGGTGTATAATATTTTGCATGGATTGTAAGATACTGATCCATGGCGGTTCCGCTTCCCTCACCATTCAGATTGAAATAAGAATGATTTGTCATATTGGCAACTGTCGGCTCATCGCAGATTCCCTGATAATGGATCTTCAGTTCGTTGTCTTCCGTAAACTCATATTTTACAGACACATCAAATTCTCCCGGGAAACCATTCTCGCCATCCGGACTTATACGGTTAAATATAACACTGTTTTTATCATCGGAAATCTCAGCCACTTTCCAGAGCTTTTTTTCAAATCCGTCAGGACCGCTGTGAAGATTATTGTCATTCTCATTCTGAGCAAGAACTACTTCTTTGCCATTGACAGAGAATTTCGCACCGCCGATGCGGTTTCCGTTTCTGCCGATGGTTGAACCGAAAAAGCATCCATTTACTTCATAAGATGCCAGATCATCATATCCAAGTACTACATCTGTTAAAGTACCATCTTTATCAGGTACGCAGACCTTAACCAGGATTGCTCCAAAATCTGTCACTTCCGCATATGCCCCGGATTTGTTTTCCAGATGAAAAATTTTTACTGTTTCCCCAGTCTGTAATACACCAAACTTTCTTTCAGAAACACTCATTGTTTCCAACCTCCCGTATCATAAAATAATATTAAATCCAAAAGATAATAAAAAAGAGCCTTTCTACGGCTCATTTTTACAGTTCCCGAAATGCCGTTCCCTTCCCATTGACGCCTAGCCATAGCTAGGTGGGTATCCTCAACAGACCTTCTGTCTTCCGCTGCATAATGACGGCCTGACATCCGGCCTGCGATGTTGGGTTCCCGTTAAAGTCGATGTAGGTTCAAAAAAAGAAGGGGCCTCGTACATTTCAGGATATTCACTGTTTTTAACTGATTTTTATTATACTCCAGTATATGTTCTTTTTCAACATAAAATGTAGAATTAATTATATTTTTTTATAATATGGAGATTATCGGATTCCAAGGATATCTTTTACTGCCTTTGGCATATCCGGCGCATCTACCACCCGGTTATGAAGCACCGGTGCTGTGCGGATCGTCTCAACTGCCTGTGGAAGTTTCACTCCGGAAAGCGCACTCAGTTCATCAGCCAGTGCAAAATCATCCTTACCGTCTGTATCTGCTCCAAGTGCTTCCATTACACTTCTTGTAAATTTATATGGGCTTGCTGTGGATGCAATGACAGTTGGTGTGGTATCATTGGTATCTTTTACATATTTGTCATAAACACCTGCTGCAACTGCAGTATGGGTATCTATCACATAATGACTGTCTTTGAAGATTTCTGCGATTGTTTTTGCTGTTTCGTCTTCTGTACAGTAATTGCCATAGAAGTCTGCAAGCTGTGCCTTCATGTCTTCTGTGATGGTATACTCGCCGCCTGCAGTAAGAGACTGCATCAGCTCTGCACATTTTTTTGCATCACCGCCTGCGATACGGTAGATCAGACGTTCCAGATTGCTGGAGATCAGAATATCCATGGACGGTGAGGTTGTAAGGATAAAGTCACGCTTTCTGTCATAAGTTCCTGTACGGAAGAAATCATACAGAACCTTGTTATCATTGGAGGCACAGATAAGTTTGTGAACCGGAAGTCCCATCTGTTTTGCATAATAAGCAGCCAGGATATTTCCAAAGTTTCCGGTAGGTACTACCACATTGATCTCCTGACCGTCTTTGATCTTGCCCTGACGTACAAGTGATGCATATGCATATACATAATAAACGATCTGCGGTACCAGACGTCCGATATTGATAGAGTTCGCAGATGAGAACTGATATCCTGCAGCATCAAGTTCTGCTTCCAGTTCCTTATCATTGAACATTTTCTTTACGGCAGTCTGTGCATCGTCAAAGTTTCCGGTAATTCCCACAACATATGTATTGTTGCCTTTCTGAGTTACCATCTGTTTCTCCTGGATAGGACTTACACCATGTTTCGGATAGAAAACGATGATCTTGGTTCCCGGAACATCTGCAAATCCGGCCATTGCCGCTTTACCTGTATCTCCGGAAGTAGCGGTAAGAATAACAATCTCATTTTTTACCTGATTCTTCTTAGCAGCTGTAGTCATAAGATGTGGAAGAATTGATAATGCCATATCCTTAAACGCAATGGTTGCACCATGATACAGCTCAAGGAAATAAGCTCCGTCTGCTTCATGAAGCGGTGCAATCTCTTTTGTATCAAATTTTTCATCATAGGCATTGTTGATGCAGTTCTTTAATTCTTCTTCTGTAAAATCAGTAAGGAAACATTTCATTACTTCATATGCTGTCTCCTGATAGCTCATCTTTGCCAGCTCATCCATTGGGACATCCAGCTTCGGAATCTCTGTCGGCACAAATAAGCCGCCATCCTCAGAAAGCCCCTTTAAAATAGCCATAGAAGCTGTTACGGTTTCTTCTTTTCCTCTTGTGCTTTTGTATAATACCTGCATGATATTTCCTGCCTTTCCAAAGTTATTCGTAACTGTTCAGTATATTGGCAGTAATAATAAACCGCTGAACAGTTACAGTTATTCATTTCGCCAATTGAGCACATTATAGCATATACTTTAGCAAAATACTATCCTAAATTATTTCTCTTTTTTCTGTCTTTTTATGATTGATTACTATAAATCAAAAATATGGACATATTCTTTTGTTCCCGAAGAATATGTCCATATTTTAAGCAGTATTACCGCAATCCTGTTAAATGAGTTATATGAAGAGTATCGTTTATTACGATCCTGTGGAACTTTCTGCTGAATCCGGATAGGTATAAAATTCATGTACGCCGTATTTAAACAGCCTTTTCAGATCTTTCTCAAACCAGGAGACATTCTGGCTTTCAGCTTCAGATTTCTGGATAAAAAACAGTGCTCCTTCTGAATAATCCACACCTTCAAGAGCCTGTCTGACGGCTTCTCTTGTCTCATCTGTAACAGTTACTTCATTGATACGTCCGTCATAAGTCGGTGAAAACTGCGGAACACCATTGGTATTCTGCCATACCACTTCTGTGACTGTATCGGGAAATTCCTTATTCTTTATACGGTTCATGATCACATTGGCAACCAGAATGCGTCCCTTGACATCCTCAGTACCTGCTTCAGCTTCTACAATATGAAGCAATGTATCATAGTCCTCATCCGACATCATCCGGGCACTCTCTGCAAGAGCCGCTGTCCTTGCATCCAACTCATTGATGCTGCTCTCCATAGAAGAGCTGACATCGAATTCTGCCATATTATCTTCAATAACTTTAATTCTCTGACCGACCATTACCTGTTCACAGGAAGTTCCGATACGTGTGACTGATTTTTTGGGAGAAGCTGTATCATTCATTCCGGATACTACTCCTGCAATTCCTGTTGGCAGTACATCTGTTTCGTCAGCATCAGAGGAAAAAGTTTTCTCCCTATTTTCAGAAGCTGCATATACTTTGTTTTTTCCATTAAAATCTGCTATTCTGCCGCCTGTTGCAAACGCAATCGCTGTACAGGTACACACTGTAACCAGTATCAGACTCCGCGCCGGATTGCCGGACTGTTTTGACTCTTTTTTCTGAACTTTCATACTTATCATTCCTTGAGTTTTTTTAATTACAGGTTTTATGGCTGTAACATTTCTGTAACTTATAAGAAAATTATATTTAATATAATTGATTTTGTCAAGCTTTTTTCATATTTTTGTAACATTTTGGCTTGCAAAAAAGAAAAAAGGAAGGTTCCATCAATGAAATCTCCCTTTAATATATGCTTCATTTTTCTCAATTATTACATTTATTTTTTTCGCCGCAGATCAGGAACATAGGGGTTGGATTATAAAACTCATCTTTCTTTGTATAAATTCTGCTGCTGATACCCAGATCAATGGAGAATCTGTTGATACCCAGTTTTCCCAGTGTCTCCAAATCCCAGGCAGGGCGTACATAGGAACTGATAGGAAGCTGGCGTTTAATTTCCTCGCATTCCTGCATCATGGCATCGCCTACTGTAAAATGAGCATGATTGGCAGGCAGATCAGCAGTATCTGAGAAATCATCTGCACCATAATTGGCATCTGCGTTGATCAGGATTCCTCCCGTTTTCAGCACACGAATCCATTCTTTATATGCTCTTGCTGCATCCGGAAGTGTCCAGGTAAGATTTCTGGACACGATTACATCAAAGGTACCATCAGGAAAATCCGGATTTTCCGCATCCATTACTTCAAACGTACAGGAGGCGTTCTCTTCTTTTGCCAGTTCCCTGGAATGAATGATCATATCCGGTGTCAGATCGATTCCTGTAACTTCATGTCCCAGTTTTGCTAAAAGAATGGAAAAGAAGCCTGCACCGCATCCCACATCCAGAATCCTTAATTTTCCATCAGGAAGAAAAGTCCCGATCTCTTTCAGCCATTTATCAGCCATATCACTGTGAAGCTCAGCTCTTCTCTGTTCCATAAAACTGTCGCTTCTTTTCGCCCAGTAATTTGTGATCTTTTCCTTGCGTTCATCCTTTCTTCTGCTGAAACTGCCATATGCGATCATCGGACCATCCTTAATAACCTGAAGACTTCCCGCCTGATATAGAACCACTCCATTTAAATCGGATAAACTTGTCTCCAGAATATTTCCCTCATAATCCTTAACACAGCCAAGATACTCTCCAACCTTAATGATATCTCCCGGTTTTTTGGCAGGATACCACAGCCCGGATACACTGGCAGACTGATAACGCACATCTTCAATTTCCATGGGATAATAATTACTGTAACTTCTCATGCCATCGTAAACACCCAGCGCACACAGAATATTACGCACATCTTTTCTTGTAGAATGAACCTCCTCCGGACTCCAGCCTCCCATCTGGCCACGTTCAATCAGAACACTGGGAATGCCACATGTGGCAGCATAATTGTAAGAACCACCGGATGCCACATTAGACTTTACCATATAGGGAACATCTGCCTGCTCTGCCATCTTCCTTGACATCTGAACCACATCTTCATCTGCACATCCGGCATAGTAAATATAAGGCGTAAGCTGCTCATAATCATCCCCGCTGTGAAGATCAATATAATAATCTGCTGCACTGTGAAGCTTCTGAACCACCTCATACGCCAGACGGTCCATCCTGGTTCCCTGCGGATTCCCCGGAAATACACGATTCAGATTCTTCTCATCCTCCGGGCAGACACTGCCGCTCCTCTCCTCAAATTCCTTCCTGCACACAGTCTTGACCAAAATCACTCTTCCATGGATCTTCTCCGGTTTCAGCTTATCCGCAAGCTCAACAGCAGCCTGGATTCCCACATATTCTCCTCCATGGACCGCAGCGGTGATCAGAACTGTCTTTCCGGGATGAGAACCGCAGATTACTGTATAAGGAAGCGAAAACTCACCTCCGCCCAGTCTCAGAAATCCACTCTTTTTCATACCCGGAGCAGTACACAACGCAGCATCCTCCAAATCTCTTTCCCTGTCATATCTGCTATCAGAATCATCCGTTCCGTCATTCTCGGACCAGATATCTTTCTCTTTCTTCACAGCGCTGATCATAAACATCGGCGTAGAATGATAATTCAACTTCTCTTCCTGACTCCACACCCGCTGCCAGATCCCGGTATCCACTGCCACAGATTCAAACCCGTTCTCCTTCAGAAACTTCCTGTCCCAGGACGGTCTGTTGATAGAAGAAAGAGGCATCTGCAGTGCAATCTTCTCCATTCTGTCAATATCCGTACAGAGGTAATGATCATCCAGATGCTCACTCTCCACACTCTTTCGGTCTTCCTCGTAAGACAGGCGTTTCTCCTCATCATAAAGATAACCGTACCAGTTTGCATCGAAATTAAGAAGCTTTCCGCCCGGTTTCAGTACACGACACCACTCTTCATAAGCTCTCTTAGGATCCTTCAGATTCCATGTCAGATTCCTGCTGATCACAACATCAAACACATCATCCTCAAATTCCAGATTCTGAGCATCCATCTTATAAAAAGAAATCCGCTCACAAAGATTACCGGCATTCCTCTTCGCAGTATCCAACATCTCCTGTGTATAATCAACAGCAGTCACCTTATATCCCGCCTCAGCCAGAATAACAGGAAAAAATCCAGGTCCTGTTCCGATATCCAAAATCTTAATCTCATCCTTCGCTTTCTCCGGGAACTGCCCTTTCAACACCTCAAGCCATGCCCCCTTCTGCATCCCATTCAATTCCTTATGATTAACTTCAGAATACCCCTCAGCCCGGGTAGTCCAGTAACTCTCAATCTCCGATAATAAATCCTTCACCTTATGCCAACCTCCATGCACGCAATTTATAATCATATATGACCCAAATTATATCAAATCCACCCTCCCCCCAACAAGCCCTCCCGGGGGATATATTTCACGTCTCAATTCATTTTTTGCATAAACAAAATCCTTCTTATGATTTTTTTCGCATTCCACCTTGTATTATACCTTAACCAAAACCAGCGAAGCAGGCGTATAGTTGTACCGGATGCATTTGCAGGCATCTTAGAGATTCTTAGTCCTCGAAAATCTGCGTTATGAGACGAAAAGTCCCTTGTCTGAGCGACAGCGAGTAATTCCGGACTTTTCGTCTCATGCTTTTAGCGGATTTTCGAGGGCTTAGAATCTCTTAGATGCCGAAACCGTATCCGGTACAACTATACGCCTGCTTCGCGTCCCCTTTTTAAACCAAAAACAAAGCTGCCATACCCCAAAAAGAGGATATGACAGCTATATATTTTTACTCAGATAGCTCCAAGAATCTTCCGGGCATTATCAATCCTTTCCTGCGTCGGAGGATTAACCCCCTCCAGTGGATAAGAAAGCCCCAGATTCTCCCATTTAAACTTACCAAGCGTATGATAAGGGAGCACCTCCACTCTCTCCACATTGGAAAGAGTATGGATAAAATCAGCTAACCGGTGCAGATATTCATCCTTATCACTTCCGTCCGGCACAAGCACATGACGGATCCATACAGGTTTTTTCATATCAGAAAGTTCCTGCGCCATCGCAAGAATATTCTTATTGGAATGACCGGTAAGCTTAATATGCTCCTGCTCGTCAATCTGCTTGATATCAAGCATTACAAGATCTGTATACTTCATAAGCTCCAGCCATCCGGAATGCCATGGTTCCTGATCAGTGAAAGGATTTCCACTGATATCAAGATTCGTATGCACACCCTCTGCCTTTGCCTTCTTAAAAAATTCTGTAAGAAAATCCATCTGAAGCAATGGCTCACCACCGCTTACAGTGATACCGCCTTTGCTGCCCCAGTAGCCCTTATAACGTAAAGCTTTCTTAAGAAGCTCATCTGCCGTATAAAGCTCTCCCTGCTTCATCTTCCAGGTATCCGGATTATGACAGAACTGACATCTCATGGCACAGCCGCTAAAAAAAATCACATATCTTACTCCGGGTCCATCAACGGACCCGAAGCTTTCCAAAGAATGAACATAGCCTTTTATCTGTTTATTATCCATTATATCATCATCCATTAATTACATTCTGTCGTGGCAGGTTCTGGCAATAACGTCTAACTGCTGCTCTCTTGTAAGGTCGATGAACTTAACAGCATATCCGGATACACGGATTGTGAAGTTTGCATACTCTTCTTTTTCCGGATGTTCCATAGCGTCGATCAGTTTCTCTTTACCAAATACGTTTACATTGAGGTGATGAGCGCCCTGATCAAAGTATCCGTCAAGTACATGTACCAGATTCTCTGAACGCTCGTCATCACTGTGTCCCAGAGCATCAGGATTGATTGTCTGAGTATTGGAGATACCGTCAAGAGCATCTTCATAGTCAAGCTTGGCAACAGAGTTCAGGGAAGCAAGAAGACCGTTCTGCTCTGCACCGTAAGATGGGTTTGCGCCAGGAGCAAGAGGTTCACCTGCTTTTCTTCCATCCGGAAGAGATCCTGTAGCCTTACCATAAACAACGTTGGAAGTAATAGTAAGGATAGATGTGGTTGGCTTGGAATCACGGTAAGTATGGATGTGTTTCAGTTTCTCAAGGAATGTGGAAAGCAGTGTTGTTGCGATCT